>Ga0256406_1002354_pt1 | contig 26947 bp, 20 predicted proteins | sample RumenRJG_03DNA_FD_185986 | JGI IMG/M metagenome (GOLD analysis project Ga0256406, IMG submission 185986) | Bovine rumen microbial communities from Lethbridge, Alberta, Canada - RJG_03 | ecosystem: Host-associated > Mammals > Digestive system > Stomach > Rumen | place: Canada: Alberta | collected...
CAAAGAGTTGAATGACCAGTTAGCTTTTCTACAAGACAAGCTCATAGAATACCTCCGTACAATCAGCACAAACCGACACATAGAAGAGTTGCATAATGCCATGATAGAGTTCTTCGACCCTGCTGATTTCTCAACAGAAGGGAAAAAGAAGGCATTAGAAAATATGGGGCTTGAGAATACAAACCTTGAAGAAATACAAAATAATTTTGAGGAGCAAAAGAAACTGAGGCCTGAACGTATAATGTTGTTGAGCTTCAACTATACAGCAACTGCCAAGATGTATGGTAATTTTAACCTTGATTTTAACTACATTCATGGTGAGTTGGAGCATCCTGAAAATATAATCTTTGGCTATGGGGATGAACTTGACAAGGACTATCAAGAAATTCTGGACAAGAATGACAATGAGCTGTTGAAGAATGTCAAGTCTGTGAAGTATCTGGAAACAAGGCATTACCACAATATGCTGGAGTTCTTGATGTCAGCCCCATTCCAAGTATTGATTATGGGTCACTCCTGTGGGAACTCAGACAGAACCTTGCTCAACACCGTCTTTGAGCATGAGAACTGTGTTTCAATAAAGCCCTTCTATCATAAATGGGCAGATGGTAGCGACAATTATTTGGAACTTGTGCAGAATATCTCACGCAACTTTACCAACATGCGGCTATTCAGAGATAGAGTCGTGAACAAAGAGCAATGTAAAACAATGTAACGGTGATACCCAAAGTGATACCCAAGATGTTACTCAAGATGTTACCCAAGATGTCCCTCAAGATGTCCCTCAAGATGAGGAACTTGATGGTTGGATAGAGAAACAAATCCAAAACAATCCTCAAGTCTCGACAGAAGACTTGGCCAAATTGAGTAATCGAAGTTCAAAAACCACCAAACGCCACCTTGTCAAAATGCCACATATCCGTTATGTGGGTAGTGGCTATAGTGGTCATTGGGAGGTACATGATAAAGAATAAAACCACTGTCACGATTTGCGACAGTGGTTCCAACGATTTGCGACAACTGAAAAGCACGTCTTGTAAATATGTGGGACATGTCTCACATATTTGTTTTTTTCTATTTCAGACCCCCATCTTGATGTTATATATAAACAAGGTATCACTTTACATGCCCCATCCTGTCTTCTTCTTGGTACCATCCCAGTTGGTAAGTTCACTGCTGGAACCGCCCCCACCTGTGCTGATACCGACTCTACCGCCAGCGGCAAGGGTTAGGGTCTCCATCAAAGCTTGTGAAATGGTCATGTCTTGACTGAACATCTCTGTCCAATGGCGAGTGAGGCCCTGCTTGTAACTGGAAGTCTCCGACCAATCCACTTCGTCTAACAAACTTCGTGTTGCTAGCTGCCGAGCTGCGTTATCAGTGACATCAAGACAGCTCTTGAATGCTTTGGCAATTATACCCATAGAAATGGCACTGCTCTGCTGCTCTGAGAAATGGATGTTCTTCTCATAGGCGGCAAAATGGGTTATCGTTTTGAGTGCATTGTCAATCCACTGGTTGAGTTGACGGTTGAAGTTGTGTTTGTTTTGTTGGATTTTCTCCCAGATTTCCTTGATTTCAGGGATGTCTAGCATTTCCCGGACTTGGTTTTCTGCGCTTTCGGCTCTCTGATGTTCACTATATGCCTTATTACCTGAGCGAATGGCCTCGGACTCAGCTTTGCCAAGTCGCTCTTGCAGTTCCTTGATTTCTGCATCCTTCTTGTCCCGAAGTCGGATGATGGCCTTCTCGTCAATCGAGGCTATCCGCTTTCTAAGGACATCGTTTTCCTCTGTCAATCGGGCATTCTCCTTTTGTAGCTGCTTGTTCTGCTCTATGATGGCTCTTACATTCTGCATGGCTTTATTATAGAGTGCCTTCCCCAGTTTCAGTATATCCCCTTTCTGAGCTTCCTTGGCTTGCATGAGTGCAGTTTGCATTTCGGTAAGGATAACCTTTATCGCCTTCCTCCGTTCCTCTCTCCATTCTTTCTGCCCGAAGGCTGGGATTGGCTTTTCAAGTTCGGTCTTTATGGCATCCCAAGCATTCTTTACGAGTGGGTCAGTCTTCAAGGTTGGTACTATCAGGTCTTCCTCCTTGATGTCCAATGCCGCAGCATAATCTTCCAGCTGGGTTATATTGCCTTCCAGTTTTTCCTTGTGCTGTTCCTTATTTTGTATCTCACCCTCTAACTTGTCATTCTGCTCTTCCAGACGTATCTTTTGCTTCTTCATGTCCTGAACCTCGCCCTCCATCTTTTCCTTCTGGCCTTCCAGACGTTCATTTTCCATCTGGTTCCTGGCAATAGCATCCTTCGCCTGACGTTCAGCCTCCAGTACAGCCTTACTCTTGTGGACACGCTCACGACGTTCCTCACCTGGCAGCATGGCAATGTCGTCACCACGCTCCAGACCGTACTTGTGTCCTACCTCATTATGGTAGTCGGTGTGCATCTGTTTATAGGCGTTTCCTACGGCATATTTGTCCTTGCCCCATACACTGGCATACGATACACATTCCTTTTCCCTCCGTTCGTCTTCAGTTCTAATGAAGTACGAGCGGATTTCGTCAGGTAGTTTCTTCCACTCCTTATGGGAGATTACTTTCGACTTGTCATCCTTATGCACATACTTGGTAGATGCACGTCCTCTGGCTTTTGTCTTGGCAACAGGAATGGTCTGGATTTGGATATGTGGTGTGGTTTCGTCAAGATGAACATCAAAACCAATGATGTTCTCAGATCCCCATCGGTCACATGCCCAACGGTAGGTGTCCATTGCCCAATCTTTGATACCTTGTTTCAGTACGACATGGGCATTACTCTTTTGCAGGGTAAAATCCACGTCTTGGTCACCGAAGGCAAGTCGGGTCAGCACATCATGGTCACCACTGACGATGATGCCGACTGTACAGTTGGGGCTATTATCAGAGATGCCCAAGGGGTTGTTCTTGTCCATGTATGGTTTGAAGCCATACTCGTCAAGACGTTTCTGCAAACGCTCATGAAGTGGCACGGGATTGGAACCAAGAGGAACAATTTTGCCTTTACCGTTAATCTCAAAGTTGAGATGCTTGCGTGAGAAATCATAGTGATTGTTTGTGTCCTGGTTTTTCAGTTGATAGGTCTTTTCGTTCCATCCGCGACGCTCAGGCTCGTAGCCTTCGGCAGCAGAAAAGGACTTGGCAGGTGCGCCAACATGGATGGCGGCACGAGGAATGTTGTTTCTTGATTTACTCATTTTTTCTATTGTTTTGATGTTTATGTATAAATGTAATTCGAGTCTCGGGTGAAATCTGAGTGGAGGGTTGAGGGAGAGAGTCACTCCCTCACAGATGCTTTTAGCTTCTGTTCTTTTGCCATGAGAAAAGACTCGCTTTGTCGAAGCGGCCCAACCCTCGGAGAGCATAATGGGACTTTTTAAGGGAGCGAGGCGATTCTAAAAGTCCATATTATGTTATGGGATTATTGTGTAATCCCTCTCGTCGTAGCATTTACTCAGGAGCAGGAGGTATCTCGGCTTCTATGCCGCAGTCACCTTTTCCATACTCTACATATCGATGGAGTTTGCCACAATAGGTGCCGTTGATACCATCATGCGAGAGGTGACACTTGTGGCATTCTGGGTTCCTGCCGTGCCAGCGTTGCTCCTGTGTCGAGCTTAAGTCCTCAGCACTCCTTTCCTCTGGCTGGCTTTTTGTCAGCCTGTTGAATTGTGGTTCCGAATCAACTTTTGTTGGAGTTTCATCGTATTGTGATGAGTCCATCACTTCTAGGCCAAACGCATCAATGAGTTTTTGAAGCGCAGGATTGCGTTCAATCATTCGCTGGAGAATCATCTGCTTAGTTTCCTGCATCAGGAGGAAGTCGGAAATGTCAAGTCCTGCTTCACGCTGTTCATCAGTCGCCATCTGTTCCAAAACAGTTGAAACGGTCACGCTCTTGCAGATGGGGGTGAGGATAGCGGACTTCTTGGCCCACTTTTCTGTCGCCCCCAGATCTGGCATCAGAATCACATCCCTGCCATGGAGCACCTGCATGGTCTCCTCATTGAAGCACCCGTCCTTACCACCTGTAGCGAGCCAAAGGAAATCCGGCATGAAGTGGGATGCTATCAGGCAGGTCTTCTCACTTTCCACCAACATGATAGTGGCAGAAGATGTGGCAAGCAGATGTTCTCCAAACAGGCATTGCTTCAGATGGAAGTCTGGCAGTTTCAGTTCAGTGTGTACCCAGCAGACTTGTGGTATCGGCTCTTTGATACGGTGTCCGTCCTTGGGATTGTACCCCATCAGCTTTCCTGAGCGGACGTTGCTATCTTTGTCAATCTGCCAAAAGACGGTAGCGCCTCCCCATTTCTTGGAAGTTCCCACCTTGTAGTGTTCAAATTGTCTGTTGGCTGCATCCTTTCCGATAGTCTTGCATAGGAACTGGTATAAGGGATTGATGTCATAATGCGAGAGAGTCTTTCGCATTATGTCAGTTGACATGAAAGACGGGACCTCTGGTTCTGGCTTAACCATGACGGGCTTATTCGTCTTATCATATTTCCATGTATCATTCTCAAAGTCGTTAGGTTTCAAGTCTGGGTTGTCCCTGAAGAAGTCTTTGGGCGTATAATGGTAACCACACGAATCCTCATGGTCGCATCTTCCCACATAGTCGGGGAACTCAATCTTACCTTCTTCGTCAACATACCTGACAAAGCATTTCCTTCTGCCGCATTGAGGACACGTTTGTTTAGTATTCTTTCCGGCTTCGTATTTCTGTAGATGAAATCGATATTCATTCATAATTCTAATCCTTTCTGAGTTAGTGAATAATTCTTCTTACACGATGGAAACTTTACACTTTTACACTTTGGGAAAATGTAAAGTGTAAAATGTATCGGGTGTATCAAAGTAGCTTTTTGTATGCTCCATGTCTCGTTTTCTGAAGAATTCGTTCTTCGCACATCTTTGCGAGGTCCTTTTTGACAGTACTCTCACAGATGCCTATTTCTGCTCCTGCTTTGATTGCATCAGCAGTTGTGAAATCTGGTTGCACTAAATCAAGAAAGGCTTTCTTCAAAGGAGGCATGGAATCGGTTTGGATGTGCGACTTGATGCTCTGATACGACAGTTCCAGATAATCATACATGCGGATGGCTGCCTGGACAGAGCGGACATCTATATGCTGCATATGGATTTCGTCGCAAGCCCAGCCCAAGAGCTGAAAGACAAGAGCAAGTCGGGCCACGTTGGAATCGGCTTTCATCATACGACTGTCAATGAGTCTTTCATCCTCAATGCTGTTGGCTTTCTCAACGAGAGCGTTTTTCCATTTGGCAAAGCACCTGTAGGCATCCTCATTCATATCTAGCACCTTGGGCATGATGATACCTTTTTCATCATAATCTGCTTCCAGTGAAAGCAACTTATCAATAATCGCTTTCCACTTCCGGTAGGCACACTCTGCCCTGTCATTCCCTTGCGAACCAACATCAGGATTCTCCTCCATCTTGGGAATGTCACGATTCTTGGGATGAAGGAACAGTATGCGGTCAATCAATCCACTTGATACATTCTCTTTCGTGAAGAGTTCCCCAATACGCTGCGTCTGGGTTGTACCGATAATGTTGATGCAAGGATGTGGAATGATGATGGGAACAGGGTTGTTGCAACGGGACACCTTCAAGGGCTTACCACTGTAGGCTGTCAACAGCTGGGTTAGTAAGGGACTATCGTTGTATCGATAGATACTGTTGAAGAACCCCATGATTTCATCCACAAGAATTACGATACCACGCTGATTATCATTGTGGATTCGCATCATGGCCTCCTGTGTGAGGTCGGAGAGGATGATCTGCACGAGAACTGGTTTGTCGGTATCAGTGGCATTGCCTTTGTTCCCGGCATTCAGCTCTGCATAGCGTTTGTTCTCTTCAATGAACTTGCTGACCTGAAGGAAGTCATGTTCTTGAAGTGGACGGAACGCGTAGTCAAGTGGTGGAGTCTTACCCTGCCCAGGTCTTCCTATCAGGATGACATACAGGGCTGGGCAACTCTTCCACGAACCACGGATGCGGATGTGACAACTGTTGCCGATGGCGGTAGCTGCAGCCGATAGCATACTCATGGTTAGATACTCCAAATCGAACTGCTCTATGCGGGCCACCTCAAAGATGATGTCCTGCAGCTTCTGCGGGAAGGCATCGAGGGGAAGGCCGATGCGTTTAACGTCTTCGGCTTCCATTCGCACTTTGTTTGTGAGTTCAAGCACATTCATACACACCTCGCTTTCCGTTTAGAATTGACAAATGCTTGTGCCTCCTTCTCCAAATCCCCTATAGACTTCCGCTTGCCATTGCGAAGCCATTCGTCTATTTCCGATTTGCGGAACACAATACTTTTCCCTTTCTTATGATAAGGGATAAAGTGAGTACTTGTCCAGCCATATACCGTTTGTTCGGCTGGATGATTAGGTAGATAATTACAAAGGTCTTTCAGATTCAGCCATGCGTCGGCATCCTCTCTCGGAACTGATTGCAGAGCGTCAATCTTGCGTTCCATGACCTCCAATCTTTGGGCGATGTCTGCCAAAATCTTTGGCATAGCATCAAAAGAATAAGTTATTTCAGCCATATCTATATGGTTTTTAAGATTGGCTGCCGTCAATATGAAAACAGCCACTTTCGAGTGAAAGCGACTGCAAAAGTATCGGTGCTTTGAATGGTGGATTTGTGGTGGAATGATTCACCATCCTTTCACCACGAATGTTCTATTAAATCCACTCTAACTAATTGTAAATCAGCAATGTTAAAGAAATTTAAAGAGAAAAGATTTTTGAATGGTGAAAGCATGGTGGGACGATGGTGGGGCATTTCCACCGTCGTTTCACCATCAAAACAGGGTATTGGACACAAAAAAAGGACAAGATTCTCGAGATGTCAAGAGTCTTGTCCCTAATATGAAGGAGGCAAAATGTGCCTCAGTTATTGAAATCTACATTCAGTTTGATGGTGTCAGCCGCTTGTTCTTTCTTCTCGTCAACCACCTTTGCATAGACTTGTGTCGTGCGAACATTGGTATGGCCCAACATTTTGCTGACGGTATAGAGGTCTGTGCCGCTGGTCAACTGGAGGGTAGCGTATGTATGGCGGAAGCAGTGGAAGGTGATATGCTTCTTGATGCCAGCAGCTTTTATCCAACGTTCAACAGGTTTTGAAATCCAGGAGGGCTGTGGAAGTCCACCGAAAACGAGTTCATCAGGATGCCCGGGCTCTCCACAAAGTTGATATGCCTGGTCGGATATTGGCATGTATTCCACACCTTTAGTCTTGCGTTGAGTGAAATTGATGCGATAGTGTTCACCCTCTTTAGTAATCTCTTGCCAGGTCATCTTCATGATGTCACTATGCCGGAGACCTGTAAGTGCAGAGAACAAGGCAGCTCTCTTGATAACAGGATTACTACATGGTGTTGCAGCCAGTTGGTTAAGTTCTTCCATTGTCAGATGCTCGCGTCTGCTTTCCTGCTCCTGAATGCCTTTGACCTTGGCAGCAATGTCAACCATAAAGTAACCATCGATAAAAGCTTGCTTCAAGGCAGTCTTAAAGATGCCGAAATACGATGAAGCTGTGTTTTGGGAAATTATTCCTTTCTTTCCAGCACCCTTGGGAGCCACCAAAAGGAATTGCCTAACTTTCTCTATCATTTGTAGATTGATAGAGCCGAACAGTAACGGCTGGTTATCGGCAAATAGCTTCAATAATTCATATACACGGAACCAAGTATTATAAACACTATCTGCATTATTGGTATTACGAGTGTTCGCCAACTTTTTGAAGTAAGCGATGAAATCACATCTTGATTTCTCCACTTGTTCTGCCATTGCTGCATCGGCATCAGAATAGAGGTCTTTGGTGTCGTATTCCTTTTGGCGAATGGCTCTGATGCGGTCTGCGTAGAGACAATTCTCCTGGTCTAACTCTGACTTGCAGAGAATTATACCATTCAAATCACGCTTAGGCTTATAGGTTACTTTCCCATCTGAGCCAGTCCGAGCTGTTCGCGACTTGTCCCAGATAGGTGTTTTAATAGAACGGTTGATGTACTCTCTCACTCGCTGTGGCTTATCCTTTCCCTCCACTTGAACAGGATAAGCTTCCAGATAGAGGTACCATTCATTATAATAATCTGACTTGCGCAACCTGACCGTTACGCGGGTATTAGTAAATAATTTCTTCATGGCTTGCCTGATTTGTAAAGGTTATCAATGTCTTCTTTGGGCGCATACACATAGTTCCCAATCTGACGGATGGGGATGGAGTACTTACGAATATGAAGATAAACAGTACTGTCGTTCACATGGTATTTCTCAGAGATTTCACCAATCGTATAACAATTCTCTGGCTCCATGTTGTAAAGTTTTGGCAAGGGTTTGAAGGTGTTGTCAAGTACATACTCTCTACCGCCAAACATATTCTCTAAGTCAGACTTTTTTATCCGGATAAGGCGTTTCCCCAAATTCACACATGGAATTGTCCCTTTGCGGATGAGACGATAAATAGTGTCCTTGCTAACAGAAAACATGGCAACAGCCTCTTGAACGCTTATGTAATCTCTGGAATCTGGGATATTGGCAACCAGCTCTTCAAGTTTCGCCAACTTTTCAATCTCTGCTTTTTTCTTCTTGCTTGCAATCTCACTACATTTCTTTGAACAGAACCTTGACTCAACGGTTTTGGCATAAAACCATGCGCCACAGATTTCGCATTTTCTCTTGATTTCAAACTTTGCTCTTGCCATACTCAAAATTAGATTAAAACAAGCCAAATTTCGCTCGTAGATTTTACATGTATATTTTTGTTGGGTGTCATTGCAAAATAAGTTTTGGTACAAATCCGTTGCAAATATACGCCAAAAATTGCTATAAAACAAGAGAAAAATCAGAATTAACAAAAATTAAAAATCCGTGCAACTGATTGAGTTACACGGATTTCTTTATAGTTTATTTATGGATGTTTAACTTCCATCAATGGACCTCCTCAAAGTCGGCATCCTGGATGTTGTCATCCTGTTTAGGCTGCTCCTGCTGAGTCTGCTGACCGGCGTTCATGTCGGGACCGGGCTGGGCACCGGCTTGTTGGTACATCTGCTGGCTGGCTGCCTGCATCACCTGGTTGAGGTTGTTGATGGCGTTGTCGATGGCTGCGATGTCGCCGCTCTTGTGGGCGTCTCTCAGGGCTTGGAGTGCGCTCTCGATGGCAGGTTTCTGGTCGGCAGGAATCTTGTCGCCGTTCTCGTTGAGGAAGTTCTCGGTGGTGAAAATCATCGAGTCTGCCTGATTGAGTTTGTCGATGCGCTCCCGCTCTTTCTTGTCGTTCTCGGCGTTCTGTTCTGCCTCTGCCTTCATGCGGTTGATTTCTTCTTCGCTCAAGCCGCTTGATGCTTCGATGCGGATGCTCTGCTCCTTGCCTGTTGCCTTGTCTTTGGCGCTGACGTTGAGGATACCGTTGGCATCGATGTCGAAGGTCACTTCAATCTGCGGAACGCCACGACGTGCCGGTGCGATGCCTGTGAGGTTGAACTGTCCGATGGACTTGTTCTGTGCTGCCATCGGGCGCTCGCCTTGCAGCACGTGCACGGTCACTTCCGTCTGGTTGTCGGCTGCCGTAGAGAATGTTTCGCTCTTCTTGCACGGGATGGTCGTATTGGCGTCGATCAGTTTGGTCATCACGCCGCCGAGTGTCTCGATGCCCAGTGTCAGCGGTGTCACGTCGAGCAGCACGATGTCGCCCACGCCGCCTTCCTTATTCAGGATTGCTCCCTGGATAGAAGCACCTACGGCTACCACTTCGTCGGGGTTGACGCCCTTTGAAGGTTCTTTTCCGAAGTAGTTCTTCACGAGTGTCTGCACCGCGGGGATACGGCTTGAGCCTCCTACGAGGATGACTTCGTCGATATCGCTTGTGTTGAGTTTTGCGTCGCGGATAGCGTTCTGGCATGGCACGAGACAAGCCTGGATGAGGTCGTGTGCCAGTTGTTCAAACTGTGCACGTGTCAGTGTCTTCACCAAGTGTCTTGGCACGCCGCCTTCTGCCGAGATATAGGGCAGGTTGATTTCCGTAGAGGTTGTTGACGACAGCTCGATTTTTGCTTTCTCTGCTGCTTCCTTGAGTCGCTGCATAGCCATCGGGTCTTTCGAGAGGTCGATGCCCTCGTCGCTCTTGAATCCACTCACGAGCCAGTCGATGATGACCTGGTCGAAGTCGTCGCCGCCGAGGTGTGTGTCGCCGTTGGTTGAAAGCACTTCGAACACGCCGCCGCCGAACTCCAGGATAGAGATATCGAACGTACCGCCACCGAGGTCGAACACGGCTATCTTCATGTCTTTGTTGGCTTTGTCAACGCCGTATGCCAGCGCTGCGGCTGTCGGCTCGTTCACGATACGCTGCACGTTGAGACCGGCAATCTGGCCTGCCTCTTTGGTTGCCTGGCGCTGCGAGTCGCTGAAGTATGCCGGCACGGTGATGACAGCATCGGTCACCTCTTGTCCGAGATAGTCCTCAGCCGTCTTTTTCATCTTCTGAAGCACCATGGCAGAGATTTCCTGCGGCGTATATTTCCGTCCGTCGATGTCAACGCGCGGATAGCCTCCCTCGTTCACCACCTTGAACGGCACGCGCTCTGCTTCTTTGCGCGCCTGCTCGTAGGTCTCTCCCATGAAGCGCTTGATTGAATAAACAGTGTTTGTCGGGTTGGTGATTGCCTGGCGCTTTGCAGGGTCTCCCACCTTTCGCTCACCATCTTTCACGAATCCCACCACCGAAGGGGTGGTGCGTTTGCCTTCGCTGTTAGCGATTACTACCGGCTCGTTGCCCTCGAATACGGCAACGCAGCTGTTGGTTGTTCCTAAGTCAATTCCAATAATCTTTCCCATAATTCTATTATTTTTTTATGTTATTAAATTCGTTATTGAGTGACATCTCTGTCCGACAAGACTACAACAAACCACGTGCCAACGACAGAAATCAGCGACATCGGACTGAAAAAACTGACAAGTTGTCACTTTTCCCGTCCAACGGTCTGCCGTTTTCGACAATAATTCCACGAAAACGCTGCCGACAACCACCTCCCAATTGAACGTTTTACAAGCGTTAAAAACATTAACATTCCACCCTCTTTTTAACTTAAAAATTTTCGGTTTTAAGGCAGAAAGTTTTACAATCTGTGCGCCAAAATCACGGAACTGGAAAATCAAAGTTTTGCATATAGTTGTCAGTTTTATGTAAATTCACCCTCAAACTTGCATAAATAGCCGCGCGATATTCCAAATAGCGTTTGAAAAGTTCCACTTTTGCATGCTAAAAGTTAAGGTTTTGCAGGGTAAAAGTTGAACTTTCAGGAGCTCAAAGTTCAACTTTCAGAAAGCATCGGAAAAGCCTCAAAATGTAAAAACCTGTGTTTCAGTGGGTTGGAAAATCGCGAAATTTTGCGCATTTTCGCCCGTCAGATGAGTTTCTCTCAAAAATACGGAAAAATGAGTGCTAAACTGCGAAAAACGGAAGGGCGAGATAGTGTCATATATGCAACTAACTTGAATTAAGAATTATGAATTAAAAATTAAGAATGATGATTAGGGATTGTTTAGCCTTTGAATTAAGAATGATGACAGGAGGTTGTTTTGTCACCCCACCCCTGCCCCTCCCCTCGGCGATGGGAGGGGAGTGAAGTTAGTGGTTTTCTCCCGTCAGGCGTTCCCTCCCCATTTGGGGGAGGGTTAGGGAGGGGCTCCTCCTCCGTTCGGGTGAATTTGAAATCCTGATAACAGATGGTTGTAGATTCTTGAGACCACTTCGTGGAACAAGCGAACAAGTCGAATTCAAATCCACAACAACAAAAAAAAGCCTCCCCCGATTGGAGGAGACTTGGAAGAGGGTTTCATTCCCTCCCCATTATTCATCCTATCCCTTCATTCATCCCTCCCTTTGGTAGGGGAAGGAGTGGGTTGGGTCAGGGAGTGCTGTTATTGCTGTTTATCAGAAATCATCTGCATGATTTTCTGTTCGATTTCTTCGCAAAGCTCGGGATTGTCGTGCAGGAGTGCTTTCGTGGCATCGCGTCCCTGAGCCAGTTTGCTTTCCCCGTAGGAGAACCAACTGCCCGACTTCTGGATGATGCCGTATTCCACACCGAGGTCCACCAGTTCGCCAACCTTCGAGATGCCTTCGCCGAACGTGATTTCGAACTCCGCTTTCCGGAACGGCGGTGCCACCTTGTTCTTCACCACCTTCACGCGCACCTGGTTGCCGATAATCTGATCGCCGTCTTTGATGCCGGTCACCTTGCGGATGTCGAGTCGTACGCTGGCATAGAACTTCAGCGCGTTGCCACCCGTCGTGGTCTCCGGATTTCCGAACATCACGCCGATTTTCTCACGCAACTGGTTGATGAAGATACACGTCGTATTGGTCTTGCTGATGGTGCTGGTCAGTTTTCTGAGTGCCTGGCTCATCAGTCGCGCTTGCAGACCGACATTGCTGTCGCCCATATCGCCTTCGATTTCCTTTTTCGGAGTGAGGGCTGCCACGGAGTCAACCACCAGGATATCGACTGCGCTTGAACGGATGAGCTGATCGGCTATCTCGAGCGCCTGCTCACCATTGTCGGGCTGCGAAATCCACAGGTTGTCGATATCAACGCCCAGCTTGGCTGCATAGAACCGGTCGAACGCATGCTCGGCATCGATGAAGGCAGCAATGCCTCCAGCCTTCTGCGCCTCGGCAATGGCATGAATGGCGAGCGTCGTCTTACCGGAACTTTCCGGTCCGTAAATCTCAATGATTCTTCCGCGCGGGTAGCCCCCCACGCCGAGTGCAGCATTCAGTCCGATACTGCCGGTAGGAATCACCTCTACGTTTTCTATCTGCTCGTCGCCCATGCGCATGATGGAGCCTTTACCGAAGTCTTTCTCTATCTTCGACATGGCAGCCTGCAAAGCTTTCAGTTTTCCCTCATTCACGGGATTGTTGTTGTCTTTTGTCATAAATGTTTCTCTTTTTTTTAGTTTATCTTCTGCAAAGATACAATAAATATTGGTGGCAACAAAAGAAAACCATCCAAACATTTTTTCCATTTTAAAATTTATTCGTAGCTATTGCGGAATAGAAACACATAAGGAACTGGGCGGAGAGTCGCAGGAAGGCGAGACCCTCGACAAGGTAATCTATAAGTAGGCACTGCCTCTCTCCTTCTGAGACAAATAAAAAGCAGCACAAGGAAAACCTTTGTGCTGCTTTTCTATGATGCGTATCTGACGACTACAACTCCAGGTCGCCATCGTGAATCTCATGCCAAGGCAATCCCTGCTTGTTGAGCTGCTCCAAGAATGGATCGGGATCGAACTCCTCCACGTTGAACACACCGGGCTTCTTCCACAGTCCTTTGCAGAACATCATGGCGCCAATCATCGCGGGAACGCCGGTGGTGTAAGAAACGCCCTGCATGCCCGTCTCGTTGTATGCGTCCTGATGCTTGCAGTTATTATATATATAATAGGTGTGTTCTTTTCCGTCGTTGCCGATACCGCGAATGCGGCAACCGATAGAGGTCTGTCCTTCGTAGTTTTCTCCGAGGTCCTGCGGATTGGGCAGCACAGCTTTGAGGAACTGCAACGGGACGATTTTCACCTTCACCGTCTTTCCCGAGCCGTCAGCCAGCGGAGCCTCGTATTCTATTTCGTCGATGCGGCTCATGCCGATGTTCTGAATCACTTCGAGGTGTTTCAGGTACTGTTGACCGAATGTCATCCAGAAACGTGCGCGCTTGATGGTGGGATAATTGATGACCAGCGACTCTATCTCCTCGTGGTGCAGCAGATAGCTGTCGCGCGGACCAATCTCCGGATAGGTCAGGTCCTTATGGATTTCGAGCGGCTCGGTCTCCACCCACTGTCCGTTCTCCCAGTAGAGTCCTTTCTGGGTAATCTCGCGGATGTTGATTTCCGGGTTGAAGTTGGTGGCGAACGACTTGTGGTGGTCACCGGCGTTGCAGTCAACGATATCCAGATACTGAATTTCCTTGAAGTGGTGCTTGGCTGCGTATGCCGTGAAGATGCTCGTCACGCCCGGGTCGAAGCCACAGCCGAGGATGGCGGTCAGCCCTGCCTTCTCGAAGCGCTCACGGTAAGCCCATTGCCAGCTGTACTCGAAATGCGCCTCGTCCTTCGGCTCATAGTTGGCTGTGTCAAGATAGCTGCATCCGCATGCCAGACAAGCCTCCATGATAGTCAGGTCCTGATAGGGCAGCGCAAGATTGATGACCAGCTCCGGCTTGTAGTCATTGAACAATGATTTCAACTGCTCCACATCGTCTGCATCGACCTGCGCCGTCTGTATATTCATTTTGTAACCCTTTGCATGGATAGCCTCCACAATCTGGTCGCATTTCTCTTTCCGCCGGCTGGCTATCATAAAGTCGGTGAACACATCCGCATTTTGCGCGATTTTGAAAGCTGCTACCGTGGCAACGCCTCCGGCACCAATCATCAGCACTTTGCTCATATCTTTTCTTTTATTTCGGTTAGTATTCTGTTGTTTTCCGCTATGTCATCCTATTTCCATGCGGGAACGGGCGTTCCCGGTTTGTAGATGGCTCGCAGGGTGATGTCGAACACGAGGGTTGAATAGGCGGGAATTGACGTGTTATTCTCGCCCCTATAGCCCAGTTCCTGTGGTATATACACCATCCATCGGTCGCCGACGTGCATTTTCTGCAGTGCCGTGGCGAATCCGTCCACCACAGCGTTGACGGCAAACTTAGCAGGCATATTGGTGATGAGGTCGTATTCGCCCGACCATGACTGGTCGAACACCTCGCCTTCAGCATTCGTCGCGGTGGGAATCAAGCGCCCCTGGTAATCCACGCGCACGGTGTCCGTAGTCAGCGGCACCTTCGTTCCACTACCCTCTTCGATGACATGCACGACGATATAGTCGCTGGGAATTCCCTGTGAACTTTGGTCTTTTGCGTATGACTTGATGACCTTCCACTGCGTGTCGCCACTGCTAATACGCTGGCGAGCAGAAGAATACAGTTCGTTGAAATAGTTTGCATTGGTTTCCTTCCAGCTCGGGGCGTCTTCCTCGTCGTCGCTACATGCCTGAAGTGCAAGTGCGGCGAGAAGAACCAGACAACATCTCCCTCCCCACCTGACCATTTCCTTAAAGGAAGCAGCGCAAGCGGATTGAACGATGGCAGACAATTTGATTTCTTTCATGGTTTATCAAAGTTGTTTGAGTAGATTTGTAATACTTGTTTTCTCTTGTATAATCTCCTGCAGCTGAGCAATGGGCACACGTGTCTGTTCCATCGTGTCGCGATTGCGCAGCGTCACACTCTCATCCTTGAGCGTGTCGTAATCGACCGTGATGCAGTAGGGCGTTCCAATGGCATCCTGACGGCGATAGCGCTTGCCTATCGTGTCTTTCTCATCATACTGGCAGTTGACTTGGAAACGCAGCTGACTGATAATCTCCCGTGCCTTTTCCGGCAGCCCGTCTTTCTTGACAAGCGGCAGCACTGCCAGCTTGACGGGTGCAAGGGCTGGAGGCAATTGCAGCAGGACGCGGGTCTCGCCATTTTCCAACTGCTCCTCACGATAGGCATGGCAGATAATCGAGAGGAACATCCGGTCAACGCCGATTGATGTCTCAATGACGTAGGGAACGTAGCTCTCGTTGGTCTGCGGGTCGAAATATTTAATGGACTTGCCTGAGAATTTCTCGTGTTGCGAGAGGTCGAAATTGGTCCGTGAATGGATTCCCTCCACCTCTTTAAAGCCAAACGGCATTCGGAACTCTATGTCGGCTGCTGCGTTGGCATAATGCGCTAGTTTCTCATGGTCGTGGAAACGGTAGTTTTCCGCTCCGAATCCGAGCGCCTGATGCCACTTCATGCGCGTTTCCTTCCAATGAGCAAACCATTCCAATTCCGTTCCCGGCTGCACGAAAAACTGCATTTCCATTTGTTCAAACTCACGCATACGGAAGATAAACTGCCGCGCGACAATTTCGTTACGGAAGGCTTTTCCTATCTGGGCGATACCGAAAGGCAGCTTCATGCGCCCCGTCTTCTGCACATTCAGATAGTTGACGAATATGCCTTGGGCAGTCTCCGGGCGGAGATAAATCTTGCTTGCAGCCTCTGCCGCTGCCCCGATTTCCGTTGAGAACATCAGGTTGAACTGCCTCACGTCCGTCCAGTTCTTCGTGCCGCTGATAGGATCCACGATACCCTCGTCGAGGATAATCTGCTTGAGTTCCTGCAAGTCTGGCTGCTGCATAGCCTGTGCAAAACGCTCATGCAGCGCATCTTGCTTCTGCTTATATTCCAACACGCGCGGATTCGTCTGACGGAACATCGCTTCGTCGAACTGGTCACCAAAACGCTTGCGAGCCTTGTCCACTTCTTTTTGCATCTTCTCGTCATACTTGGCGAGCTGCTCCTCGATGAGCACGTCGGCACGATAGCGCTTCTTCGAATCGCGGTTGTCAATCAGCGGGTCGTTGAAGGCATCCACATGCCCGCTCGCCTTCCAAATGGTGGGGTGCATGAAGATGGCAGAATCGATGCCCACAATATTCTCATTGAGCAACACCATCGATTTCCACCAATATTCCTTGATATTATTTTTCAGTTCCACACCGTTCTGACCATAGTCATACACTGCTGCCAAACCGTCATAAATATCGCTGCTCGGGAAGACAAATCCGTATTCCTTGCAGTGACTGACTATCTTCTTAAAATTGTCTTCTTGTGCCATAAGTAGTTCTATAAAAATCGAATTTGCGAGCAAAGATAATGAAAATTTCGATTAAATGAGTAAAAAGGAATATTTTTCCTTTTTCGAATGTGAGAAATTTCTTAAAAAACCGAGCGCAGAACAAAATAAATTCATTTATGCTGAGACAACTCTCATCCCGCTCTGACGACGACTGGACGCACCGCCACCCGCCCTCTCCCTGCACCTTCTTTGCCAACACTCAGGGGAATGGCAACGACGGAGCAATACGCATTTCATGACAACTCCAGTCCCGGAAGCGCCCATTCCGTCACTCGGTAGTGGTACGGAGATAAGTGCGGTGCAGCCCCTTTGTTAATCGGGTGTTGAACTTTCGTTGAGAAAAGTCGTACGAAGTTGTTGAGCAAACTCGTACGAGATTGGTATGGAACTTCGTACGAGATTGGTGACCAAAGTCGTACGAGATTGGTATAGAAACTCGTACGAGTTTGGTCAACGAAAGTTCAATAGTCGAAGAACGAAGAGGCAACAGTCGGGGAACGAGGGGGTAACTGTCGAGGAACGAGGGGGATGCACGGGGAGAATGGAGGGGGCTCGCGGGAATGGGAAAGTCTTGATTTGAAAGAAAGGAAAAGTTTTGTTTGGGTGTTTCGTTTTTTTTTCGTAGTTTTGTACGACAGAAGATTTTCGGCGGCGGTTTTCGGATTTCAGTCGCCACCGATGGGAAGAAGAACTAACACATTATATATTATTATGAACCAAACTATTCGAAAATCATTGCTCGCATCGCTGCTCCTGCTGAGCGCATGCAGCATCTTTGCCGACGACGTGACGGCATTCAAGAATCTCGTTGGGCGCATTCTGCCCGCATATTCAGCGCAGATAGAAGGTAAAAAACTTGCCCCGCAGGGGAAGAACGGCGACTTCTTCACGCTCTCGACGGAGAACGGCAAGCTCATCGTCGGCGGCAATTCTGCCAACAGTATGGCTGTCGGTCTGAACTATTACTTGAAATACTATTGCAACACGACCGTCTCGTGGTATGTGGAAGACAAGTTCGAGATGCCTGCCACGCTGCCCGTCATCGAGCAGCCGCTCACAATCCGTGCACGGGTGAAGGAGCGTTTCTTCCTGAACTACTGCACTTTCGGCTACACGATGCCGTGGTGGAACTGGAAGGAGTGGGAACATTTCATCGATTGGATGGCGCTCAACGGCATCAACCTGCCGCTCGCCATCACGGGTCAGGAGAGCATCTGGTATAAGGTGTGGACACAGTTGGGACTGAGCGACGAGACGGTGCGCAACTATTTCACGGGTCCGGCACACCTGCCTTGGCACCGGATGATCAACATCGACTACTGGATGGGCAACCTGCCGATGTCGTGGCTGAACGACCAGGAGGCGCTGCAGAAGAAGATTGTGGCGCGCGAACGGGAACTGAACATGCGCCCCGTGCTGCCCGCTTTCTCGGGACACGTGCCCAAGGAAATCAAGACGGTCTATCCCGATGCGAAGATTACGCGCGTCGAACCGTGGGCAGGATTCAGCCCGGAATACTCACCCAGTTTCCTCGACCCGATGGACCCGCTCTTCAAGAAAGTGCAGAAGATGTTCATCGACATGCAGAAAAAGACCTACGGGACAGACCATATCTACGGCATCGACCTGTTCAACGAAATTGCTCCGCCGAGCTATGACCCGCCCTACCTGAAGCGTGTGGGCAGACAGGTGTACGAAACGCTGCGCGCTGCTGACAAAGATGCGGTGTGGCTGCAGATGACCTGGCTCTTCTGGAACGAACGGAAATACTGGACGAACGACCGCATCAAGGCATACATCACCTCCTACCCCGCCAAGCAACAGCTGCTGCTCGACTACTACTGCGAGCGGAAGGAAATCTGGCAACAGACCGACAGATACTACGGCGTGCCCTACATCTGGTGCTACCTCGGCAACTTCGGCGGCAACACGATGCTCGCCGGCAACATCGGAGAAATCAATAAACGCATCGAAAACACGTTCATCAACGGAGGAAAGAACTTCCGCGGCATCGGCTCTACACTCGAGGGATTCGACTGCAACCCGTTCATGTATGAGTTTGTCTTTGAAAAAGCATGGGACATCGCTACGCACAAAGACATCAACAAATGGGCGGAACACATCGCCGACGAGCACGTAGGCTTTGCCGACGAGAATGCACGGACGGCATGGAAAATGCTTTTCAACAAGATTTACATCGAACAAGACAAGCCGGGACAAAGCCCAGCCATCAACATACGGCCGGCACTCGGCAAGTTCCGCACCTACTACTCCAACTGGCGCATACCCTACAAAAACAGCGAACTGCTCGAAGCAACCGAACTGATGCTCAAAGTGAACAGCACCCGACAGGCATTCAGCTTCGACTGCGTCAACCTGACACGACAACTGCTCAGCAACTATTTCATGGACGTCTATAAAGAATGGCAGAAAGACGTGGAAGCTGCCGACTTCGCCGCCATGAAAGAGAAAGAGGAATTGCTCACCGGACTCATCAGCGACGTGGACCGCCTCATCAGTACGCAACGGGCATTCCTCTTGGGAAAATGGATTGCCGACGCACGGGAGAAAGGTGTTGGAGAACAAGAAAAACGCTATTTCGAACAAAACGCACGCAACATCCTCACCACATGGGGAGAGAAAGCCAAACTGCTGAACGACTACGCCAACCGCACATGGGGAGGACTGACACGCTCGTTCTACGCAGAACGCTGGCGCATGTTCTTCAACGCAGTCAACCGCGCCGTACTGGCTGGAGAGAAATTCGATGAAGACCATCAGAAAGCATACGAGAAAGACGTTACCGAATTTGAATACCGCTGGTGGAAAGACTGCATCGGCACATTCGAGACCGAGCCTGTCGGCGACGGTATCGCCATCGCACGCGAACTGTTGGAGAAATACCGCAACCGAATCATTCAAATAAATAACTGAAAAAATGAAAAGACACTATACGATATGCGCACTGCTGTCCGTGTTGGTGTGGGGCAGCGCATGCCACTCGCCCTATCATCTGCAGCACATCGAACGGACGCGAATCTTGATAGACAAGACCTACGACGCACAGCCCGACATGGCTGCAAAGGCATGGATACAACCCTACCAAGCACAGGTGGACAGCATGATGAACCCCATCGTGGGACGCGTGGGGTGCTATCTGGCAGCCGACAGACCGGAAAGTCCGCTCTCGAACCTGCTCACCGACATCCTGATGTGGGCTGGAAAGGACTACCAAGAAAAGCCCGACTTCGCCGTGTATAACATCGGAGGTATGCGCGCAGCATTGGCTGAGGGAGATGTCACCATCGGCGACGTGCTGGAAGTGGCACCCTTCGACAACAAAATCTGTTTCGTCAATCTTACGGGAACGAAAGTGAAAGAACTCTTCTCGCAAATCGCCATGCAGAGAGGAGAAGGCGTGAGCCACGGCGTGGAACTGGAAATCACGAAGGACGGACAACTGAAAAGCGCGCGACTGAATGGCAAGGAAATCGACGATGCCGCAACCTACCGCATCGCAACAATCGACTACGTGGCGCAAGGAAACGACAAGATGACCGCCTTCAAGAGCTCAACCGACATCAACCAGCCAGAAGGAGAGGAAAACAACGTGCGGTTCGTCATCATGAACTATCTCAGAGAGATGGCAAAACAAGGCATCACGGTTACGGCAAAAAAAGAAGGACGCATCATTGTCAAAGAATAACAAAACCAATAGCAAGAAACCATGAGAAGATACATATTCAGCATCATCTGCCTGCTCGTGACAGCTACAGCCACAGCACAGAACAAGCAACTGCTTATCCTTCACACCAACGACACACACAGCTGCATCAATCCGCTCAACGAAAACCTGGCAGACAAGAAACTCGCAGGACGAGGAGGATTCCTCCGCCGCCTGGCAATGATTAAACAAGAACGTGAGAAGCAGCCCGACCTGCTCCTGTTCGACAGTGGAGACTTCTCGCAAGGCTCACCTTTCTACACGCTCTACAAAGGGGACGTGGAGATAGAACTCATGAACCGGATGGGCTACGACGCCTCGACCATCGGCAACCACGAGTTCGATTTCGGACTGGACAACATGGCACGCATCTTCCGAAAAGCCAAATTCCCGATTCTCTGCTCCAACTACGACTTCACGGGAACCGTCGTTGAAGGGACCGTCAAGCGACACACCATCATCAAACGCAACGGAATCAAAATCGGCGTGTTCGCACTCGACCCGGAAATGGACGGTCTCGTGGCAGGCGACAAATGTGCAGGAGTGAAATATCTCGACCCGATAGAAGTGGCAAACGAGATGGCTACATTCCTGAAGAAAAAGAAGAAATGCGACCTCGTCATCTGCATCTCCCACCTCGGATGGGACAGCCCGGGCATGAACGACCAAATCATGATTGCCGGCTCACGCAACATCGACCTCGTGCTGGGCGGACACAGCCACACCTATATGGAAACACTCCGCTACGCCAAAGACCTCGACGGCAAGGACATTCCCGTTGACCAAAACGGTAAACACGGCATCTGGATTGGTCGCATGGTGCTCGATATGGCGAAGGGGAAATGACGATAATCGTCAGAACCGCGACATACCGATTGGAATAAAAACAAAAATCCTGCAACCTTTTGGGCTGCAGGATTGTCTTTGTGGGCGCTGAGGGAGTCGAACCCCCGACCCTCTGCTTGTAAGGCAGATGCTCTAAACCAACTGAGCTAAGCGCCCTTCGTTCATTCACGAAAGCGGTTGCAAAGATATGACTTTATTCTGAAACCACCAAATTTTTTTGATGTTTTTTCTCTCTTTTCGCAAAAAAACAATCAAAACGGCAAATGAATTAGCTCAAAATAAGGCAAAATAAGAGCATGTTTCCTCGTTTATCAATTATTTTCATTACCTTTGCAGCACATAAATAAAATCACAGAAGATATGGAAAAAGTTGTTAGTGGCATTCGTCCGACCGGGAATCTGCATCTCGGGAACTATTTCGGGGCAGTAAAGAGTTTTGTCAAAATGCAAGAGGAATATGATTGCATGTTTTTCATCGCTGACTGGCACTCGCTGACAACCCGGCCGAAGCCTGAAGACATACAGCAAAGTGCACGCATTATTCTTGCCGAATATCTTGCTTGCGGCATCGACCCGCAGAAAGCTCCGATATACGTACAAAGCGACGTGAAAGAAACACTCGAGCTGTATCTGTTCTTAAACATGAACACATACATCGGCGAACTGGGACGCGTGACGACCTTTAAAGAAAAGGCTCGCCAGCAACCGGACAATGTGAATGCCGGACTTTTTACCTACCCCACCCTGATGGCTGCCGACATTCTGCAGCACCGCGCCAAGAAAGTGCCTGTGGGAAAAGACCAAGAACAGAACATGGAAATGGCACGCAAGTGTGCACGGCGCTTCAACAACATCTACGGCGTGGAGTTCTTCCCCGAACCCCAGAACTTCTATTTCAGCGAGAAAGCGGTGAAAGTTCCCGGACTTGACGGCAGCGGAAAAATGGGTAAAAGCGAAGGCAACTGCATCTATCTGCATGACGATGACAAAACGATTTCGAAGAAAGTGATGCGCGCAGTTACCGACATGGGACCGCAAACGCCGAACAGTCCGCGCCCCGAAGTGATTGAAAATCTGTTCACGTTCCTGCGCATCTGCTCTACGGAAGAGACCTTCAAATTCTTCGACGAGAAATGGAACGACTGCACCTTGCGCTACGGAGACCTGAAAAAGCAGATAGCTGAGGACATCTGCAAGACGGTGGCTCCCATCCGCGAACGAATCACGGAATACACTTCAAACACCGATCTGTTGGACCGCATAGCACGCGAGGGAGCAGAGCGGGCACGGGAAAGTGCACTGGCTACGCTGAGGGAAGTCAGAAAGATTATCGGTTTCAGAAGTTAGATTCCACAAATAACATCTCTAAAGAAAACGTCCAAGCGATGGAATAAACATTCCGTCGCTTTTTTTACGCCTTCATTTCAGCACTACGAAAAACGGGATTTCAATAAAAATGACACCAAAACACACCCTGCATAAACATACCGAAAAGGACGTATAAATATGCAGTTGAACTTTCACTTTCCAAAAGTTGAACTTTTGCACGCTAAAAGTTCAACTTTCATCGCCTAAAAGTGCCACTTTTGCAAGCCAAAAGTTCAACTTTTGAAAAGCAGTATTTAACACTCAGAAAATCAATAGTTTACAAAACACACCCCAACCGCACTGCCCTCGCATAAATATACAGAAGCAGCAAGTTGCTCAACGAGCGGAATGAGGGGAACGGCATGAGGGATGTCGTCGGATTCACGCGATGCTTATACTGGACTCACATGATTATTATACCGAACTCACGCTTAAAAAGCACCAATAAAAAAAGCGCCTCCCGGAAGGGAAGCGCTTTTGATTGGTATGATAACAGGTATTATTCAACAACCTGAACCAAAACGCGACGGTCGTAAGAACGCTCGTAGTTCGGAGTGAGGAGGCTCACACCACCCTGAGGCTCTTCGATGATATTGTTGCGAGGAACACCCATCTTCACGAGTTCATTAGCAACCTTCTCTGCACGGTGCTCACCCAGCCACTTGTTGCGCTCAGCAGAACCAGTAGCACTGTCAGCATAACCGAATACGCGAATCTTGCGGTTGTGCTCAATAGCGTAGTCAGCAACAGTCTTCAAGTCAACGAGGTCTTTCGGCTGCAGATAATCTGTCTTATTCAGAACGAAGAATACAGAAATCGGAGTAGAAACGAACTCTTTCACAGTCTTAGCAGGCTCTGTAGCTGGTTTGTCAGCAAGCATCTTGCGCAGACGGTCGTTGTCTGCATTAGCATCGCGGAGCTGAGAGTTAAGAGCATCGAGACGGTTCTGCCAGTCAGCGTTGAGGGCGTCAACATTGGGCACCTTGTCCCATGTAGCCTTGTTGAGGTTGAAAGTCAAACCAAGCTCTGCATACAGATTATTAGTGTGTGAATCCCATCCACGGTTACCAACATCACCAGCACCCGGGCTAGCAATATCGTTCTCGTAACGGTTGTAACCACCTTCAACATGGATTGCAAAATTCTTTGCAACGCGGAACTGAACCTGCAAACCGCCACTCAGACCCATACCATAACGGTCGTTAGACATAGAACGAGCGATACCACCACCAATGAATGGAATCACGTTCAGAACACGAGTCTCGTTGTAACCACAGAGCATGTTGCTCAGGTTAAACATAGCATGACCATTCAGAATCCAGTACTTGTTTCCTTTTGAGAAACCATCATAATCGGCATTAACGTCCTTACCCCAGATACCCTGAGCCTTCAAACGGAGACCCATACCAGGAGTAAACCACTTACCAATAGCCAAAGCTACGCCCGGATTAGAGCGGAAGCCTTTGAACGGGCTTGATGGAAGGTTGTGTCCATGTTCTTTTTGGTCACCAGCATACCAAGCATTCCAGTTTGCGCCAACCTGAATGAACCAGTTGCTCCAGAATGAATTGGTTGCTACGCTGTACTTTTCTGTAGGCACGTCCTGCGCCATAGAAGTTACAGATACACCGGCAAAAGCCAGTACGATTAATAATTTTCTCATAACTTTATAAATAAATTAAATAAATAATAATAATTCCAACTATAATATGATATTATCGAAATCGGGGACAAAGGTAACAATAAATTTTAATATTAACTATTTTTTTTATGAAAATTGTTCTATTTCCATCAAAAAAACATCCTTTTACCCGTTATATTTCGAATTATTCCAACAATTTTTCAATTTCTTCCTGCTTGAGAATCGTCATAATCACCTTCCCGTCGGGAGCGTAATTGACATTGGAACAGGCGAAGAGGCGATTCACCAATTGTTCCATTTCCTCATTTCCAAGAACCTGACCGTATGGGATGGCTGCATGATGGGCTAAATTAAGTGCGAGCATTTCCTGCAACTCCTCCCGTAGTCCAACAGGTTTTTCCTTTGCTGCCTCTATCATACTTTCAAGCAAACTGACATAGTTAAGTCCTTCAAGTCCTGCCGGAACGCCATTGACCGCATAGCTTCCACCGCCAAGCGGCGTAAGCTCGAAGCCCATGTCATTCAGATCGGGAAGGATCTTGCTCATCAAGACGTCATCTGAAGGTGTCAATTCCAACATTTCAGGAAACAGCAGTTTTTGGATATTGTTTCCTTGTTCACCTGTGCGGTGCAAATATTCTTCATACAACACACGCACATGTGCCCGATGCTGGTCGATAATCATCAAGCCCGACTTCACCGCCGTCATGATGTAGCACCCTTTATATTGATAATGTATAGGCGATTTCTCTTCGATGAAATCCTCTTCCATTCCTACAGGCTGTTGTCCGAAAAGCGACTGTTCCGTCTCATTTCCCACAAGTCCCTCGTAGAGTTGCTCCCATTGTTCGGGAGCTGCCTTCCGCGTTTTCCCTGATGCTGTATCAAAAGGATTGTACTTCGGATTATACTCCACTTTCGGCATCGGGTTCGGGGAAGCTTTTGAATCAAACACGGGAATATCCGGACGATCTTTGGTATCGAAATCTATGGCGGGTATCTCCACAAACCTTCCGATAGCATCTTTCACTGCTGCCGTCAGTATCTGCCATATCATCTGTTCGTTCTCAAACTTGATTTCCGTCTTCACGGGATGAATATTTACATCAATATCTTGAGGAGGCACTTTGAAATAGATGAAATACGGGACTTGCTCTCCCGCAGGCACCAACCGCTCATACACATTGATTACCGCTTTATGGAAATACGGATGTTTCATGTAGCGGTCATTCACGAAGAAATATTGATGTGCCCCGCGTTTGCGAGCTGATTCCGGTTTACCGACAAAGCCGCTCACCTGACAGACGGATGTATTGACATCCAAAGGCAACAACTCCTGACTAATCCGCTTGCCGAATACATCCACGATACGTTGGCGCAGTGCGCAGGCACGAAGGTTGAAGACTTCCGCCCCGTTGCTGTGGAAAGTAAAGTGTATATTCGGATAGACCAGCACAATCCGTTCAAAAGCCGAAAGAATCTGGTTGAGTTCGGTTGTGTTTGATTTCAGAAATTTTCTGCGGGCAGGAACATTATAAAAAAGATTCTCCACCTTGAAGTTGCTTCCTTCGGGACACGACACCGTTTCTTGCCCCATGAATTTTGAACCGGAAACGGACAAACGCACTCCGACTTCTGCCCCCCGAGGACGTGTTGTCAGTTCCACTTGAGCAACGGCAGCAATGGAAGCCAACGCCTCTCCCCGGAATCCCATCGTATGGAGATTGAACAAATCATCTGCCTGACGGATTTTCGAGGTTGCATGACGCTCAAAAGCCAGACGGGCATCAGTTTCTGACATACCGATTCCATCGTCTATCACTTGTATGGATGTGCGTCCGGCATCAACCACCAAGACGTGGATTGTCTTCGCGTCGGCATCAATGGCATTCTCGACCAACTCTTTTATGACAGAAGCCGGTCGCTGTATCACTTCTCCGGCAGCAATCTGATTGGCTACCGAATCGGGAAGTAGTTGTATAATATCGCTCATCTTTTCGTCAACATTCAATCATCACAACAAATACATCCATATCAATATCAACACAACAATGGCAATGACCTTTGCAGTAGTTCCTACCGCGAGCCACTTGCTATCATTCTCCTTTTTACGGCGAAGATGACGAGTAGCCTGCACATACGTTCCACGCAGATTTTCAGGGCGGAACGCTTCCTCCGTGTCGGTCTCTCCCCGAATCTGCCTTTCCATTTCGGCTATACGCAGCTTCCGCTCTTCACCATAAATATAGTCTTGACGGAACGGGCGCGGACGACGTTGTCGGAACAGACTCATGGTGTGCCACCTCCTTCAGTCTGGGATGCATCCACTTTTCCTGCAGACACCCCTATCTGCTGCAACGGTGCCACCCGCCGTTTTTGTGCCTTAATCTCTGTTCCCTTTTCCTTTCCACGCCAGATGAAAATATCATCTTTGTCAAGTGGACGGATATAATCGAACCACGTAAAGTTTGGCAGCCAATGCTTTTCTGGCGGTGCTTGCGTGAGTGGATAGGCAGTCGCCTTGGGTTTGCTCACCCATATC
>Ga0256406_1002355_pt1 | contig 26939 bp, 26 predicted proteins | sample RumenRJG_03DNA_FD_185986 | JGI IMG/M metagenome (GOLD analysis project Ga0256406, IMG submission 185986) | Bovine rumen microbial communities from Lethbridge, Alberta, Canada - RJG_03 | ecosystem: Host-associated > Mammals > Digestive system > Stomach > Rumen | place: Canada: Alberta | collected...
CCATTTTTTTCACATAATCATAAATTCTTTGCAGTGTAGCTTTGTCAGAATTATCAATTACCCGACTTGCTACATCGGAGAATCCGATATATGAAGAGAACCCCAGCAAATATACAGATAAAGCCATTGCCATATCCTTATTTCCGCCATCTATTTTATTGGCAATAAAGTGTAGTTCACGCAAAACAGAATCGTCCGGTATCTTTATATCTTTGTCACCCTCATCAACGACCTTTTTTATAACATCGGGAAGAACCATGCACATCTTGTAAAAAGCATCTTCTTCACCGGTTACAAGGGCATAGAACTGATCAAGGCTGACTCTGCGTATTCTCCTGTGGGAGACATTTTTTCCGTCAACTTTGGTTGCCCAGACTTCATTTTGAGATTTCATTGCAATTGCTTCAACGAGAAAACATGCGCAGTCATCATCGTCCAGCAGCTGACTCTGCATCTTTATATAAGTTTTGCCGGCAGCTGATGAATTCATTGTATTGTGTTTATTCTTCATCTCAACATAGATGGTGTGGACTATGTCGCCTTCAGGAAGAGCAATGCCGGAAGGCACATGAAAGATAACATCCCATCCGCCTTCTGTACCATTGTCCGGGACATGGCAGTTTTTCATATATTTAAAAATTCGCTGATGAAAATATCCTATGTTATTGTTATTTGATTTATCACGCTGCCGGAAGATCTCATTTCCTATTATTTCTTCCCATGATGTCTGATATACAGTTTTATCAAATATCAGCTTGACCGGATCGATCAAATTCTTATTGAACCGTTCCAAATCGAATGACTCAAGCTTTTCACCGTATTTATCAATGGTATCCTTTACATGGTCTATAAAGTCCTCTTCGGAAATAAAATCAAGTCCCCAGCTCATATTTTTTCTCCTTCCAGTGCATCATATATCATGTCTGCAACTTCGTATGCCAGATTGACAGGAACAGCATTTCCAACCTGTCTGTACTGAGACATCAGGCTTCCGCAGAACTCCCAGCTGTCCGGAAAACTCTGGCATCTTGCATTTTCTCTTACTGTAAACGGTCTTGCCTCTAATGGATGACATCTCTCGGTCTGTTTCTGTGAAGGAGAGGTCAATACTGTTAATGAAGGTTCATCCATAGACAGTCTTCTGAGTATTCCTGTTCGTCCGCCTTCCATATTCCAGCAGCTTTTCATATATTCTTTTGCAAGATCAGGATCAATATCCTTCCAGTATCCACCCGGAGGCACCAGTTCAAACAGCTTCCTTTTCTTCTCACCATACTGGGCACCGAGACTTTTCGGCACATCCTGCAGGATATCTCTAAGGACAGGTCTGTAATTATGTTTGGATGGGAATCTGAAACAGATCTTGTTTTTCAGATCCTTTCGAATTCCTATTGTAATAAGCCTTTCTCTTTTTTGTGCCACGCCGTAATCCCAGGCATTAAGTACTTGCTTCTTTATATCATATCCGGCGTTCTCAAAAATATTCAGCATAGTCTGATACGTTTTTCCATGATCATGTGTAAGAAGTCCCCTGACATTTTCAAACAGGAACATCTTTGGCTGAAGTTTTTCAAGAAAAACAGCATAGTGATAAAACAAAGTTCCCCGGGCATCTTCAAGCCCCAGCCGCTTTCCTGCATAAGAAAAAGCCTGACATGGAGCACCGCCTGACAAAAGATCAAGTTCACACTTCTTTATGCCAAAATAGTCTTCCAGATTCAATTTGGAAATATTAGCAATGTCATCGCAGATAACCCTCCAGCCGGGACGGTTTTTTTTCAGAGTATCACATGCATCTTTGTCAAATTCAATCAAGCCAAGTGTATTAAAGCCTGCATTTTCAACTCCGAGTGCCAGCCCCCCTGCGCCCGCGAATAATTCAATCGTGTTATACTTCTTCTCCTTTGCAGGATAAGAAATATTATAAAAAATTTTTTGCAGATCTTTACTATTATGCAGCTGTTTTGACGTTTTTTCAGAATTGACCGGAATAAGCCATGTATTGTCTGCAGTTGTTGCAAAATCCATATATTCCTCCATATATAAATCAAGCGTATAAAATATTTTTTAATTCAGGTATCTCCTCACTTCAGAAAGGTCAGAGCATACCGAAAAAAGCACCTTCTTTAATTCATCATCCGGCTCGCTCAGATCCGGTACCATTATAGTCCTTATTCCCGCAGCGACGGAAGAATAGATCCCATTCGGCGAATCCTCCACGGTGATGCAGTCCCCGGCGGATAGCTTGAGGGTCTCAAGGGCAAAAAGATAAGGGTCAGGGTAGGGCTTTCCTCTTTTAACATCATGAGCCGATATGATGTCGGAGAAAAAATCAATCACTCCGGCAGCTTCGAGCCTTATTTTTGCGTCTGCCATTCCGGTCGCCGTGACAATGGCAGTTCTGATTTTCTTTTCTTTACAGAAATCCATGAGTTCAAAGAATCCACTCTTTACTTTGATCCCATACTTCTTTGAATATTCCTTTACCAGCTGACCTGTCCGGTCATGCACCATGTCCCAGTCAAATGACTCGCCGTACTTTTTCTTATAATAAGCTCTGGCATCGGTGTGATTCAAACTCCGGTGAATGAGAGCGTCTTCTTTTTTGAATTCGGGGTAGCCGATTTCATGCATGACTTCAGTAAAGGCGCTGTTATAATATTTTTCCGTGTCGGTGACCGTGCCGTCCATATCCAGAAGAAGAGCTTTTGTCATTTTTCTATTTCTGATTTCAATTATGATAATTCTTTGTGTACGATTTGATCTCATCAGCCATGGCCGACGCTGCCGGGGAAAGAAATCCGGGATTCAGGGTGATGATACCGAGCGTCCTGTGGACCGGTGGGTTGAGAGGAAAGATCTGTATCTCCTTTATCTGATTGTCCGTGACCATCTTCGGCATGATGGAGATGCCGGCGCCGCATTCGACCATGGCAGCCGCTGACTGATCATCAAGGACATGACAGTTGGCGCGTATCGACAGGCTGTTTTTGTCCAGAAACGTGATAACGTCCTTGTCGCAGCTGTCATCCTGGATGACAAACGGCTGGTCTCTGATGTCTTCCGGGCTTATTGACTCGGTATTTTCAGGAAAATATCCCTTAGGCGTCACGCAGACCAGGGGGTCTTCATAGAGCGGTGTGAAAGGCAGTCCCTCGTCAACTGCATCCGAAACTATGCCCAGATCTATGACGCCGTTTCTGACCCAGTTTACGGTATCGGTATACGAGCCCTGATAGATCTCCACGTCGATCTGAGGGTGCTTTTCACTGAAGGATTCCATGATCGAAGGAATCCAGGCTGTGCAGACGGAATTTACGCAGCCGAGTTTTACGGACCCCGTCTGAAGGCCCTTCATCTGTGATACAGTCTGCATAAGGCTGTTGTTGGCCTTTACAATATTCTGAAGATAAGGGCTGATCTGTTCGCCGGCACTAGTCAGCTGGACACCGTTTTTATTCCTGATGAAAATCGGGAAGCCAATTTCTTCCTCCATCGACGAGATGGAATGGCTGATGGCTGACGGGGTGAGGTGGAGAAGCGAAGCGGCTTTGGCGAACGATCCCTGTTCTATGATTGTTTGAAATATCTCGTAGGATAATAGTGTCAAGTCAAACCTCCTGAATTCATACTTATACCGAAGTTTATGGTATTATATGGTTATGGCCGGCTGATAAGTCATATCGCATTTTACCGGTACAAAAACGAATATTAGTGACATGACCCGGCTATACTATTAAAGGACTTTATGACGTGTCATAAGTACTTCAATAAGTAATCGATAACAAATTATATTTTAGCACAAAGTTGAAAAAGTTTAACTGTATATTTGAAATTGTTTCATGTAAATAAAGGATTTTGATGAGCGAATACATATCTTCATTATTGCCGGACTTCAAGTGCCTGGCGGCGGATTGTCCGTCCACCTGCTGCGGAGGCTGGACCGTAAATGTCGATCCCAGGACGCGAAAACAAATAAGATCCGAGAAGGGACTGAAGGGCATGATAATGAACGCCGCCTTTTCCAAAGGAAAGAGCAGCCACATCATCATGCCTTTAGGAACCTGTCCCTTTCATAAGAGAGGTCTGTGCTCGTTTCAGGCAAGCGGGAAAAATGACCTCATGCCAAATGTATGCAGAGTCTATCCGAGAAAAAGGACGACCATCGGCATGAGGACAGAGATCACGCCGGAACTCTCCTGCATAGAAGCGGCACGCTTATTTTTAAAATATCCGGCGATGGCGACGGAATTTATCTGTACCAGTGAATTAAACGGCGACTGTAAAGAGTCTGCCTGTTTGGAAAAGAAGCTGTGCTGTGTGGATGGAGATATGAATGATAAAGAGAATAAGCCGGACTGCGAGGAAAAGTTATCAGATTTCTGTGATATAAGGATGGACAGCAAAGATAAAACAGCCACTCTGGTATTAGAATTCCGAAGGAAGATCCTTGATGTTTTGAGAAACACCGGGGGCAGTCTTATTGAGCGTGAGAGAATCATTTATGGTTACGCAGCGGAAGTCCACTCACTTTTTGTCAGAAATAAAATTGATGATGCAATGTCTATTGAAGTAACCGGGAAAGAGAATGCCGACCGGGAGACGGGTGATAAATGTAATGGTAAAGTAACATTTTTCCCCATGACTTTCCTTAATGACTGCATACTGAATGTCATTCCTTACGGGCATTATTTCTTTGGAAACAGATTTTTCTTCGACCTTCTCCGTGAATACCGCATCCTTTTCGGGAATGTGCCTTATTCCAGGGCGGATGAATTTATGGCGGAGAAATTCAGAGAGATTTTCACAGAAAAAGAAGCTGAGAAGGCTGAATCAAAAACAGCTAATATCCCGGCAGAATCAAAAAAAGAAAAGTTTTGTCTCATGTCTCCTGACATCTTCTCCTGCTATCTTCAGTATCTTCTTATCAGAACCTGCCCTGAGGCTTACAACGACTGTCATTTATTGAAGGCTGTGGCTCTGCCTCTTCTCCTTACGGATCTGCTCCGGGTATTCTCAGTATGCCTCTTTGAAATGGAGCACCGCGGGGAAAACCTGCAGAATGACAGGAGATATGACAGGAAATATAATCATGGGCATGACCTGCAGAATGACAAGAGCCATGACAGGAAAAAAGATCTGTTAAATGATCCCAGATTCAATTCAGCCCTCGCCATTTCCTCATTTGAGAAGGCTTTGATCCACTCACCGGCTCTTTTGAAGGCTCTCTTTCGTAAAATTGAGAAAGAGGCTATAAAGGCGTAAAAATAAAGCATTTATAATAAACTCTGACGCCTGCCGGGTTTTCCTCTTACATGCCTTTTGATTTTTTGTATGGATTAACCAACAAAAATGTGTTATAATGCCAATGTGTAAGTATTGCATTTGTTTTATGAAAGTGGTATGGTGATATAATTTTATGAGTAAATATTCTGTTGGCGACTATGTAATGCACGAAAGCGCCGGGGTGTGCAGAGTGGAAAGCATCGATGTTCTGGCGCTGCAGGGAAGGGGATCAGAAAAGTCATATTACAGACTGAAGCCTGTATATCATTCAGGCGGAGAGATCACGACCCCCGTTGACGACAAGAATCACAGAGTCCGCGATGTAAAGCCGAGTAATGAGATGGAAGATATCCTCCATAATGTAGATAAGCTCGGCGTCATCCGTGAGAAGAATGAGAGAGCCAGACAGGAGAAGATCAAGGAGCAGGTGGCATTATTCGATCCGGCTCCTCTCGCCGGAGTCGTAAAGAGCGCATATCTTCGCAAGCAGAAGCGTCTCGCCGCAGGAAAGAAAACCATGTCATCTGATGAAAGAGTGCTGGAGACCGTCGGCAGGAAATTATTCGAGGAGATGGCCTTTTCCATGCATACGAAGCCTGACGATGTGGAAGAGCAGTTTTTCATGGAGCTCGACCAGTTATGATACCTCTCGTTACCGAGATGAGCGTTGACAAGAAGATAAGACGCCGTATGTCAGTCCTTGTCGGCAATTATGAATTCTATTATGCCGCCGGACTGGCTCAGCCGATTCTTTCTTTCGACTGCGACGGAAGCGAGAAGCCTTATGATCTGGAGAAGATCATAAGAGCCTGCCCGGAGACTGACGATACTCTGCCGGATGAGCCGGAAGTGAGCGAACGCCGCTACCTCATGTATCTCATAGCAAGATATGACGCTGACGAAGATTACGATGATGCCATGAAGTCGCTCTTTGACGAGGGCGTGAAGTCATCCCCCTTCGTCGGCCGTATGGCGGAAAAGACTATGAACGACTGCATCGGCATGAAAGGCGATACGACGTGACAGGAGACACTATAAGAAGCATTACATCATCTATAAGGAACCGCAGTGGTGCGCCCCGCAGGTTCCTTATTTTTGATAAAATCCTGACAGTTCTCGTGGTATCTTTATATATATGCCTTTTTATTTATAACCATAACAGTTTTTTCTGTTGTATAATATCCCTTGTCGTTCCCCTGACCGGCTTCGTTTTTGTCTCCATATTCAGAGCCCTGGCGCGAGAAGAACGTCCTTATGAAAAATACAATTTCGAGCCGGTCATTCCGAAAGACACGAAAAAACATTCCTTTCCCAGCCGCCATGTCTTCTCGGCGGCGGTGATAGCAGGCACATGGATAGTTTTCTTTCCGGCGGTGGGAGCCGGACTCATTGCTATAACGGCGCTCATAGCCATACTGCGGGTCATCTGCGGACTTCACTATATCCACGATGTCGTCGCCGGAGGACTGATGGGACTTGCCTGGGGAGTTTTCGGAACGATTATTATGATATGAGTAGGGAGATTTTTATGCGCACAGGCGGATATTATCTGAAAAAATTCGCGCACTACGTTTCGCTGAATATTCTAAGCATGATAGGCTTGTCTCTTTATATCCTCGCGGACACCTTTTTTATCGCCAAAGGCGTAGGCAGAGACGGTCTCGCCGCGCTGAATATAGCAATACCTGTATATAACATAATAAACGGCGCCGGTCTCATGCTTGGCATAGGAGGAGCGGCCAGGTTCGCCGTGTTCAGAGTCCAGTCTGACAAGCCGAATATGAACCGGGTCTATACAGTCACGATAAGGGCATTCGCTCTTATTTCAGCTTTTCTTTTTATTCTGGGGCTTCTCCTTCCCGGCTTTCTTTCATCCCAGCTTGGAGCCCGTGGAAGCGTTTACCCGCTTTGCAAGGTATACGTAAGAGTTTTGCTATTATTCTCGCCCGCCTTTATTTTAAATAATATCTTAAATGCCTTTGTGAAAAATGACGGAGAGCCGGCTCTTGCGATGGCGGCAATGCTTACGGGTACTATTTTTAACATAGTATTCGACTATATTCTGATTTTCCCGGTAAATCTCGGTATGACAGGCGCCGTGCTCGCTACGGGATTTTCACCTGTGGTCGGGATAATCATTTTGTCATTTCACTTTATCCGTCATAAAAATTCCTTTGCCATAGAGAGTTTCCACTCCCTTGAGAATGAGACCGAACTTTATCAGCCGGGCAAAGAGAAACCCGTAAACGTCATAGGCGCTGAGCCGATGAGGGGAACATTGATAAGAGTGTTTTCACTCGGTGCGCCGAGCCTGATCTCAGAGCTTGCTGTCGGGGTGAGTGTTTTTGTATTCAATACCCTTATGCTTCATTCCGACGGCAACACAGGAGTAGCGGCCTACGGAGTTATCGCGAATGTCTATATAGTGATCCAGTCCATATTTACCGGAGTTGCTCAGGGCTCCCAGCCCGTCTTTTCAGAAGCCGCCGCCAGGAATGACAGGGCGGGATTCAGGACTATAAGAAAAGCCGGCCTGGTACTTATAATAATAATGTCGATCGTGATCTATGGTATGTCATCGGTCTTCGCGTCTGATATAGTGAGTCTTTTCAATAAGGGCGGAAGCGCGAAGCTTTCTGCCATAGCAGTACCTGGAATAAAGATATATTTTTCAGCAATGATATTTATGGGGATAAATATTTTTATTTCCATGGGATATATAGCGAGAGGCCTCGGCAGGAGAGCACAGGTGATCATGGCGCTGCGAGGTTTCTTCATTCTTGTTCCCATGGCGTATATCCTGTCTCGCGTTTACGGAACTGACGGAGTGTTTTCGTCGCTGCCTGTGACCGAAGCCCTGACTCTTTTTGCCGCCGGACTTCTTGCTTTGTATGATAAAAGAATCGAAAGAAAAAGTTAAAAATCCCTCCTTTCTCCATGTCTTGAATTCTCGCGCCCGCTAACGTAAAATAATAAGGAAAATACCATCAGCCTTTACCGGCATTTAACGAATAGAGGTGCGCTATGAGTGATACAATCAGAAAATTACGTTTAAGCTCAGCAATGTCGTCAATAATAGGAATAGTGCTCGGTGTCTTTTTCGTGATTAAGCCCGGCGCCGTCGCCGTTACAGTTACAAAAATCATCGGTATCCTGATCCTGATATTCGGCGCCGTCTCTCTTATTAAAGAGCTCATTGACAGCGACAGGAATGCAATGCTGATTGCCATGTCAGTGATATGCCTGGTCTTTGGCATCTGGATCTTCGCTGATCCGGATCCGATCTCAAAATTCATTCCCTATGTCATATCAATACTCTTGATCGTCCACGGCGCGACGACCATCGGCGCGGCCGCAAATGGAAAAGCCATCGGCATGGATGACTGGGGACTTCTGATGCTGCTCGGCATACTGTCCGTAGTGGCGGGAGCAGCAGGAATAGCGCTCGCCGGAGCTGTGAGAAACCTCATAATGATGATACTCGGAGTCATGCTGATCTATGACGGCGTGTCCTCTATGTTCGTACACGGCAAAGTATCATACGCCGCCAAAGATACCGTCATCGACACGGAAGGACGTGACATAGATTGAGACAAATGGAATTCAAGATGGAGCGCGAAGGACTTCTGAAGGTCGGCGATGTATTGCCGGTAAAGGAATCGAAGCTTCCGAATTCCTACTATTATACACTTGGCAATATGTACGCCATGTCCGGGAATTATAAGACGCTCGAACGTCTGAAGCCCGGCACCACCGAAGGCCGCGTGACAGACATCGAGGAGACGCCGCGGGGCTTCTTCGTAACTGTGCAGTTTGATGAATAAAAGACCGGAGAACATGATCTATGGAATCCAAATCCAGAAATGAGATCGACCGTCTGCTGGCGGACAGCCTGAAGCAGCTGTCGGAGACACGTCCGATCGACAAGATCACAATAAAAGAAATAACAGACCGCGCAGGAGTGATAAGACCTACCTTCTATAATCACTTCCAGGACAAATACGAGCTTCTGGAATGGATCGTAAGGACAGAGCTTATAGAACCCATGGTGCCCCTGATAAACAGCGGAATGCTTCGGGAAGGCGTTCTTATCGCGATGAAAGCAATCAGAGCAGACAGCAGCTTCTACAGACAGGCAGTGAGGCTTGAAGGACAGAATTCCTTCAAGGAAGTACTTTGCGATTCGATAAGAGACCTGATCCTCCGCTATCTCTCGACATACCTGAAGCGGCAGAAGACGCCCTACGAATGGATCACGCCGGAGAGAATAGCCTCCTTCTACGCGGGTTCCATGACCTACATAGTCATCGACTGGATAATGGACGGCATGAAGATACCGGAAAACGAGCTTGTAGATACCTTCATCTACCTCTTCACCCATTCCGTGCTTGAAGTGGTCGGAGGAAAAAAATGAACCGATACATCTGATTATGAGAAAATCAAAAATCCGGGCATAATAAGGGTAATTATACAGATTACCTGATATGTATAAGGATTCTGACATGATAAGAATAATGATTATTCATAATCAAATACACTTTGAATTAATATAGCGGTATGTGACACTGTAATCATTGCATATAAAAAGATTTATATATCGGGGACAAAGATGAACTGGCTGGAAAATATTCTAATTATCGCGGGCATTAGCCTTGACATATTCGCTTCTATGGAGATACAGGGAGCTATGCTCCAGAAAGTAAGGACAAAGACGCTTTTCAAAGTGGCCGGACTCGTGACTTTGCTTCAGCTCATATTCTTCTATGGAGGCTACCTCGCCTTTTTCCAGATAGCCAGGAAAAATGTATTCGGAAACGCCCGTTGGGCAGGCTACCTGATTGCATCCATAGTATTTATACTTCTCGGCATCAGGCTTATTTCAAAAGCCATAAAAAGAGAATTTGTAGACGAGAAAAGAACCGGGATCACGACAAAGCAGTACCTCCGCATCATCTGCGTGACTACCATCTACACCTTCTTCACCGGATGCGCCTGCGGGCTTGTAGGGATAAATGTCCTCTTCATGCTCGCCATAATAATAGTGGCATCCATAGTCGTGACCATAGGCGGCATCTACTGCGGCTACAATTTTGGCTTCGAGCTGAAGACCTATGTATATGTGATAGCCGCTTTGATAGAGTGGATAGCGGGATTTGAGATAATAATGAGAAACGTGGTCGTGAGGTAAAGTATGGACGAGTCGGAGCGAGTATCAGAAATCATATCTGTCCTTGATAAGAGATACAGCACAGACCTCATACCGACCCTTGATTATAAGACCCCATGGCAGCTGCTCGTCGCGACCATCCTCTCGGCCCAGTGCACCGACGAGAGAGTGAATATGGTAACGCCGGCACTTTTTAAAACCTATCCGGATGTATATTCCATGGCATCTGCCGATATAAGAACTGTTGAGATAATGATAAATTCCGTCGGCTTCTGGCGCCAGAAAGCAAAAAACATAGTCGCGTCAGCCATCCGCATAGTCGATACATATAAAGGAGAAGTGCCCGGCAGCATGGAAGACCTCCTGACTCTGCCGGGGGTAGGGAGAAAGACAGCGAGCGTAATACTCGGACATATCTATAAGATTCCGTCAATAGTAGTAGATACCCATGTTAAAAGAGTGTCATACCGTCTGGGACTGACAAAGTCAAAGGATCCTGAAAAAGTTGAATCCGACCTGAAAGAATGTCTTCCCAAAGACCGCTGGATAGACTGGAATTCATGGATCATAAGATTCGGCAGGGAGATCTGCCGCTCGGCTAAGCCTGACTGCGGGATCTGTCCGCTTTCTCCATTTTGTCCCGGAAAGATGTGAAAAAGAAGGGGGCTTTTATGATTACATTCGAGAAAAATCAAAGATACACCTATTCGCTTTTAATACATAATGGGAAAGATCAGAAGGCAGTCTACTGCAGAGCCACAAGAACCATGTCAAAAGACGTTCCGGCTCTATGTAGAGACTGCCCTCTTTTTGCTGGAGAGGACGCCTCATGTATGTATTTCGATCTGGATCAGGGAGCAGAAATATGCCCGGCTGACCAGAACGATTTAACTGAAGGGCTGATAAAGGCAGGTCTTGTACCAATATTTCCGCACTTTCTCTCAGAGAAAAAAGCGATTGAGCGTTTCGGCATCATGGAGGAGGCAATCCAGTTTGCAGCTGTAAAACATGAAGGGCAGATAAGGAAAGGATCTCATCTTCCGTATATATGCCATCCCATAGAAGTCATGATGCTTTCAGACAGGATGACAAAGGATCCTGAGATAGCGGCGGCAGGAGCTCTCCATGATACTCTGGAGGACACGGACACTACATACGATGAGCTCCTTTCAAAGTTCGGGAAAAGGATAGCGGACCTCGTCAGATGCGAATCCGAGGACAAGAGGTCCGGCAGACCAAAGTCAGAGACCTGGAGGATAAGAAAGCAGGAAAACCTTGACCGCATAGCGACAGAACCCTACGATGCTAAAATAATAATGCTTGCTGACAAGCTCTCCAATATGAGATCCAGCGCCAGAGAATATGAAAAGATCGGAGACAAAATATTCGACCGCTTTAATGAAAAGAATAAATCCAGCCATGCCTGGTACCATAGGAGCGTACTAAGAGCTCTTTCCGAACTTGATTCCCTGCCTCAGTACAGAGAGTACAGTAGCCTCATTGAAAAGGTTTTTGGCTAATGGGACTAGAAACGGCTTTTATATTCCGGTTTCGGGATTGTATTTGGTCATTATGACGGAAAAAATAATATAAATTCACAAGTATTTACAGATTGGTTGACAAATCTCTGTCATTGTTGCATAATAATTGAGTCTAAAGGGATTTCAGGTATGTCATATTACACAAGAAGACCCCGAAGACATGTATTGAAAGGTCATTATACGTTAGAAAGGGATTTGGACACAAAATTTTCACATTTTTCTTCCATTTTCCTGAGGATAGTGTATAATACAGATAGACAAGGCCTGATGGCTGACTCAGTGGGAGCGATTGTTTTATATGGGTAAAAGGATAGGCGACCTTCTTATAGAGGGAGGCGCGATAAATGAGGAGCAGCTCGATGCGGCTCTAAAATATAAGAAAGCCCAGAAAGAGAAAAACGGCAAGGACTTAAAGCTTGGCGAATGTCTCATCAACATGGGAGCCACCACTGACAGGAAGATTGCCGAGGCCATTGGACAGCAGCTCCGCATGCAGGTCGTGGATCTGACAAAGATGGAGCTGAATCCCGATGTCGTAAATATGGTAAAGAGCGATGTCCTGAGGAAGCTCGTATGTATACCGATCGCCTACAAGGATAATACGCTTACCGTGGCTATGGCCGATCCTCTCGACTATGACGGCATCGACTCTATATCGATGATCACGAACAGCATCTGCGAGCCGGTAGTCGCGCCCCAGTCACAGGTCATGGCAGCTCTCGATAAATTCTTCGGTTCTGAGGAGACGGCGGAAGCCGCCGAGCAGTATTCGAAGGAAAGAGAGAAATTCGAGGAAGCCGAGAACAATGCCAAGAAGGCAGAGGAAGAAGCCCTATCTGATGCCCCTATCGTAAAGATGGTGAGGACCATCATCGAGCGGGCAGCCAGATCAAGAGCTTCCGATATACATATAGATGCGCTGGAACGAGTCGTCAGAGTCCGTTACAGGATCGACGGCGTCCTACAGCAGGGACAGAAGGATCTGCCGATATCCTTCCTGCCCGGTTTATCGACCCGTATCAAGATCATGTCGGGACTCGATATATCAGAAAAGAGAAAACCTCAGGACGGTCGTATTACCATGATAGTAGACCATAAGGAATACGATATCCGTGTAGCCATACTTCCTACATCCTTTGGTGAGAAGACGGTTATGAGACTTGCCGAGGCCAATACCCTATCGAAGTCAAAGGAAGACCTGGGACTTCAGCCTCACGAAATGAAGCTTTTCAACCACATAATAAAGAGACCTAACGGAATTATTCTTGTTACCGGACCTACCGGATCAGGAAAATCCACTACATTATATACAGCGCTTTCCGAGCTTAATACTCCGGAAGTAAATATCATGACAGTCGAGGATCCTGTCGAGGCTAACATACCGGGCATAAATCAGGTACAGGTCAATGTCAAGGCGGGACTTACATTCGCCGCGGCTCTTCGTTCCTTCCTCCGCCAGGATCCTGACATCATAATGGTCGGAGAGATCCGTGACCAGGAGACGGCGGAAATAGCTGTCCAGGCATCCATTACCGGACACCTGGTCGTATCCACCCTCCATACCAATAGCGCCGCCGCATCGGTCACGAGACTTATAGATATGGGAATAGCCCCCTACCTCCTCGCTGATTCGCTTACAGGTATCATAGCCCAGCGACTGGTCAGGAGACTTTGCAAGGAATGCATGAGATTCCAGAGAGCTTCAAAGCTGGAACTTCTGGAGCTCGGCATAGGCGATGACAGTCAGATGACTACCACCCTTCCCAAAGGAGCGAGATTCGCAAACGTTCCGGGAGGACGGGTGCCTGAAGAGTCATCGAGAGGCACGGCTGTCGGAGACGACGGGGTGCCGGTCGCGGTTGCCGAGACAGATATCAAGGTGCCCGGACTCTGGGTAGGCTGTCCGGTAGGATGTGAAGCCTGCAAGGGCACAGGTTATTACGGACGTATCGGTGTGTACGAAGTCATGGAGGTCACTGAGCACCTCAGAGACATCATAGCGAAGAACGAGGGCACCGAGGTCATAGAAGCAGAAGCAAAGAAAAACGGTCTGCGTACCTTGAGAGAGAACGCGGCCGAGCTTATTATTCAAGGCACTACCACGGTATCAGAGATGCTGAAGATCACAATGGATGACTTCTCCGAAAAGAAAGAGGAGGAGATAGAGGAAGTGAAGAAGCAGCAGTCATCCGGCCTGGTAGGTATGGTTGATGACACAAGCAGTGCGACAGGTTCGTGACTAGATTAAGGGGAATTGCAATGCTTATAGAGGATTTTGAAGAGCTTCTCAGAATAGCCAGGGACAAGAGAGCATCCGACGTCCACCTCGGAGCCGGATCTCCTCCCATGGCGAGAATCGACGGAGACATCATACCGATACTTGATACCGGCGAGATCTATCTCCCCGAAAACATAGACCATATAGTGAGCCACATAGTGGATCCCGAGAGCATGAAGACTCTTCAGACCATGGGCGAGCTCGATATGCCGTATTCCATACCCGGCGTTGCCAGACTCCGTGTAAATATCTACAGGCAGAGAGGATCCTACGCCATAGCCGCGAGACTTTTAAATCCCACGATCCCCTCTCCGGAGACACTGGGGATCCCGGATTCCGTAGTCAGCATGTGTGACAAGAAAAGAGGCATGGTTCTTTTTACCGGTCCTACCGGTTCAGGAAAGTCCACAAGTCTTGCCTCTCTTATAGATGTAGTAAACGAGCGTTATCACCACCATATCATCACGCTGGAGGATCCTATAGAATACCTCCACAGGAACAAGTCCTGCATAGTCCATCAGCGTGAGATAGGACCTGATACGAAGTCATACGCAAACGCCCTCCGCGCGGCTCTCCGTGAGGATCCGGACGTTATACTTATAGGAGAGATGAGAGACCTTGAGACCATCTCGATCGCCGCAACCGCAGCTGAGACCGGTCACCTCGTATTCTCCACCCTCCATACAGTAAGCGCTGTAGACACTGTAAACCGTATCATTGATGTATTTCCTCCCCATCAGCAGGAGCAGATCAGGACCCAGCTCGCTGACATACTTATCTGCGTAGTCGCTGAGCAGCTCCTTCCGAGAGCAGAGGGCAAGGGCAGAGTAGCAGCATATGAAGTAATGCTTTCAAACTCAGCCATAAGGAACTACATCAGAGAAGGAAAGACCTATCAGATCACTACGGTCATCCAGACCAATAAGGCGGCGGGAATGAAGACCATGGATGATGACCTTATAGACCTCTACAGGAAGAACATCATCACAAAAGAGACCGCCATCCAGTACGCAAGAGACAGGGTCGCTCAGGAACGGAAGTTCGCAAGCGGCAAGGCTTATGAATAATTGATGGGAGATTAATCAGTGGAAAGCTTTAACTACGTTGTATTTACGCAGGACGGCAAGGAAAAGAAAGGTTCCATCGAGGCAGAGACCGAAGAATCCGCAAGAGCAATGCTCCGCGAGAAAGGAAATACGGTCATATCCGTGAACGGACAGACTGCTCTTAATTCAAACGTTTCCTTGACCTTCATGGAAAAGAAACCGACGTCCAGAGATATGTCGGTCTTCTGCCGTCAGTTCGTCTCGATCGTCGACGCCGGCGTCCCGGTGCTCTCGGCACTCGCTATGCTGGGAGAGCAGACAGAGAATCCTATGCTGAAAAGCGCTATAGTAGGCTGCCGTCAGCAGATCGAGAAAGGTTCGTCCTTCGCCGATGCCATGACAAAATATCCGAAGATATTCAATCATATCTTCGTCACCATGACGAGAGCCGGAGAGTCTTCAGGTTCCCTTTCCAATTCTTTTAAGAGAATGGGGGAGCAGTTCGAGAAACAGCACAAACTGGAAAACCTCGTAAAGAAGGCTATGATTTATCCTATAGTCCTCGTGGTCGTAACGATTATAGTTGTCATAGTCCTTCTGGTAAAGGTCGTACCTACTTTCAAGGACGTGCTCGCAAGTCTTGATACCAAACTTCCGGCTATTACAAAGTTCGTTCTCGGATATTCCAAAAATATCCAGACCTACTGGTATATACATGCTGCTGTGATTGGCGGCATAGTGGTTTTGATACTCCGGCTTAAAAACGGCAATTCATCCGCCGGAGCCTTCGCTAAATTCCAGGTAAAGATGCCGGTCTTCGGAAAGCTGACCATAAAGGAACATTCTGCCAGCTTTTCAAGGACCTTGTCAACCCTCCTCGGAGCCGGCATACCTATGATAGATGCTCTTACGATCACGGCAGGAACTATGAAAAACAAGCTCTTCAAGGATGCTGTTCTGGGAGCAAAGGATGCCGTATCCATGGGTTCGAATCTTTCAAGTCCCATAAAGTCATCGGGACAGTTTCCTCCTCTCGTATATCATATGATAGGAATAGGAGAGGATACAGGTAATATAGACGGCATGCTGACAAAGCTCGCCGACTACTACGACGAGGAAGTCGAGGAGACGACCCAGCAGATCATGGCTCTCCTTGAGCCCTTGATAATCATCATCCTGGCAATAGTCGTAGGAACGATAGTCCTCGCAGTTATATCGCCTATGGCGGCTATGTACCAGGGACTCGATAAACTTTAAATTGTGCACTCTGGCAGGTCAAGGGGAAGACCCGCCGTGCAAGATAGATACTGTAAATGTATTAAAAAGAAAAGGAGATTATGATTATGGCAAAGAAAGCACTCCGAAAATTCTGGAAAAAGGAAAACAAAGGTTTCACACTGGTCGAGCTGATCATCGTTATCGCGATCATCGCTATCCTGGTAGCAATCCTGGTTCCGAACTACGTTCGTTACGTAGAGAAGTCCAGATGGAACAATGACCAGAACCAGATGGAGACACTGGTAGGTGAAGTGAATACTGCAATCACAGAGACAATGGAAAAGGGTGATGAGGTTCTCGATACTAATGGTACAAGTGTAAAAGGTACAATTACAATTACAAAAAAGAAAGCATCTGGTAATACGATTACTTTAAGTGGTTTCACCACGGCGTTTACGGGTGTATTGAAGACAACTGATAATAAACTTACGGACGGTACTGCTGTATATCTTAAGAATAATGGTAACCATCCTTCTGCAAAGCAGTCCGAGACATATGTAGTCGAGGTTACTCAAGACGATGATGGTAATGTAAAAGCTGAAGGTGCATTTAAAGCTGCTGCAAATCCTTGATTATTGTTTGGGTATTTTATTTTTAATGAGGCATTATGACAATATTTTTATCTAAAAAACAAAATTTATCCAACAAGGGTTTCACTCTTGTGGAGTTAATAATTGTTATCGCGATTATTGCCATATTGACCGCCATCCTTGTGCCGAACTACGTCAGGTATGTGGAGAAGTCCAGATGGAACCGCGACAGGAATCAGATGGAGACTCTTATTAATGAAGTCAATACTGCTGTCACCTATACTCTGGAAGAAGATAAGGAAGTTCTGTCAGGACCTTCTAATGGTAGGATAGAAGTTTCAGATAATACAGCTCCTAAACTTTCAGGATTTACGGATGATTTTACTAAGGAACTTCGTGAGACTGATTCGAAATTTGATGATATCCGTCTTATAAATAACGGTAAGCATGAATCCGGATCGTCCAAGTACACCATCACGGTATCCGTGACAGGCACTGATTATTCCACTACCGGCAGTTTCAGTAACTGACATTCAGTTTATGACCATCGCCTCACATCCCCGGTGAGGCGATGAATGATGAACTGATAAATTTATGGGAGGGTGATTTTCCGGAAACTGAGATGGACTTAATTATTTATATAATCGTATTTATCTATGGAATAGTATTCGGAAGTTTTTTAAATGTAGTGATATTCCGGGTTCCGAAGCATGAGAGCATAGTAAGAGGGCAGTCTCACTGCATGACATGCGGACATAAACTATCCTGGTACGAGCTGATCCCGGTATTCAGCTACATTTTCCAGAAAGGCAGATGCAGATCCTGCGGAGAAAAGATCTCTCCCCAGTATCCTCTTATAGAGACAATGAACGGAGTCCTCTGGTGCCTGTCCTTCCGGAGATTCGGCATGACGCCTGAGTTTTTCATGGGATCGGCTCTCCTCTCCGTACTGGTATGTATATCCATAGTAGATGCAAGGACTATGGAGATACCTCTTTCTTTTAATATTGCGATATTTGCAATAGGCATAGCAAGACTCATTTTTTCCTGGCCGCATATACTGGAGTATCTTATAGGAGCAGTGGCGGTTTCGGGATTTCTTCTTATAGTATATATCCTGACCGGAGGCGGCGGAGTCGGAGGCGGTGATATAAAGCTGATGGCTGCGGCAGGACTATTGCTTGGGTGGAAATGCATTATTATTGCATTTCTTATTGGATGCATACTTGGATCTGTTATCCATATAATCAGGATGGCAGTCTTTCATGCCGGAAGGAAGCTTGCTCTCGGACCATACTTAAGCGCCGGGATAGCGATAGCCTTCTTCTTCGGGAATGATATGATAAATACCTATCTCGGATTGCTTGGATTATAGGCTGATCGCTGGAGATAGTACTTTTGATGATTTTGGATGACAAATTCAGGTTATTAAACTTTTAACAATATAGATATTTTTCATATCTATATAGAATTTTATATATATAATTTGTATATTTTTTATAAATAGTTTATAATGCAGTTATGCTTTTTCTTATAAACATTGAAGTTTATTGTATTCTTATAAATATTATGTTTATTGGAATATATTATGTTTATTGGAATATGTAGCTGTTTACTGGTTGATTTTTTACTTTTGTATCAGCCGGGTTATTGATTTTTTGATCACATTGTTTGTCTGACTTCATTTCTTGTCATGGCATGCAATCAATAATGAGTGGAGATATTTTTTCATTCAATAAAAATGTTACTGTAGATTCTAGGGGATATGAAGGAGTAAAACATGGCATCACAGACGCTCAATATCCAGGCAGGTGAGAGAATCACCGAGGTATGCCACATCGTAAAGCGCGGCAGAGGTTATCAGATCGAGGATACTTTCTCTTTTCTGACTCCGCCGGGAACTGTAAAGGACGGCGCTATAATAGACAGCGGTCGTTATGCAAATGAGCTCGTGAGCGAGATCAGGAAGCATAACCTCCAGAATATGAAAAATGTCATATTCACCGTTACTACATCGAGACTTGCCAGCCGTGAGGTCATCACGCCGCCGGTCAAGGAAAATGTGGTTCGCCAGATGGTTCATGAGAATGCTCATGATTATTTCCCTGTCGACAAGATCGAAGACTACGACATCACATATACGAAGGTCGGTGAGCAGACAGGAGACCAGAAGGGTCACAGGCTCCTGGTCCAGATCATACCGAAGGAGATACTGAATTCCTTCGCCGAGGTCGCCGAGAGATGCTCGCTTCGTATTCTTGCGATCGACACGTCGCTTAATTCAATATATCAGTCGCTTCGTGCTCTGAAGGACAGTGGTGTTACGATTTATGTAAATATCACTGAGCAGCATACAGAGGTCACGGCTCTGTCAGGCGGCGAATATTTAATGCAGCGTCCTTTCAAGCAGGGCGGTGATGTTGTCATCGAAAATTACATGAGAGAGCTCGATCTTCCGAATACGGAATATTCAAGAGTTATAAACGAGCTTACTCCGGAAAAGATCGAGGCTCTGCCATCGACAGCTGTTGAGAAGATAAATGATGACGTTGAGAGATTCCTTACACCGGTTTCCCGTATTGTGGATCTCTTAAGAGCCCGTTACAATGTCGAGGCTGACAGGATCGTCCTTCTGGGTTCAGGCTGCCGGACGCCGCTTATTTTTGATCATCTTAAAAAGATGACGACTATACCTGTAATGTTTCTTGATGAGCTGCCTGAGCTTTCAGGTCTTACCAATTCGAGAGCCGATGCGTCAGCTTATATTGCCTGCATAGGTTCTTCGATGGCTCCGGTCGATTTCATGCCGGATGCTGTGAGACAGCAGCAGGCTGCTACTTCCATGCAGCTTCACGGTTCTGCCGAGGGAAGCAAGAGCCTTACATTCCCGATAATAATTGCAGGCGTATGCGCTGTTGCGGGAATTGCTCTGATCGGAGTAGGCTCCATGCAGCTTAAAGCTTCGCAGGACAAGCTGAGTCAGATGCAGGCGAGGATAAAGACTCTCCAGCCTGCAAAGGATACCTACGATGCTTATGTCACATATACTGCCAACCAGAAAAATATAGATGTAGTCAAAGATCTGGCCAAGGGCAAGAATGCTGACCTTAACGCGGTGCTTGCAGAACTTGAGGCGAAAATGCCCTCATCCATACTTGTAGGTTCCGCTTCCTTTACCCAGTCAGATATGAACCTTGACGTGACTGTTCCTGACAAGGATACGGCCGCGGTCGTAATTGATCAGCTCCGTAATTTCGAATCATTCGATGTTATTTCGGTATCAGGCGTGACACAGAATACGACGGAGTCAGGCACTTCCGCATGCACTTTCTCTGTTGACTGCAAATATCCCGCTGAGAAGGATTCAGACGGTGACGGAATTCCTGACAAGAACGATCCTAATCCAAAGCAGGCAGCGTCCTCCGAGACTACAACGAATGCTCAGTAAGAGGTGAATGACATGAAGATTTCGATTTCAAACAAGTTGATTAAAGTTCTTATTATTGTCGGAGGCGTGATCGTATTTGTTCTTTGTTATTTCCTCGGATATTCGAAGATCGCTTCCAAAAAGGATGAGGTGGAGCAGCAGATCACAGCCCTCCAGCCCAAGCTGACCCAGTACGAGGGATATGCGGCGAATGAAGCGAAATACAAGAAGAAGATTTCTTCAGCGAAGGAAGATATCTCCGCCGTACTAAAGAAGCTTCCGTCAGACATTGAGCCTGAGGACGAGATCCTCTATACGACGGGTCTTGAGAAGAAGCTTCAGATCACTGCAAGCGCCATTTCTTTTGCAGATCCTGTGGCAGTAAATGAATTTAACGGCGTTACAGCTGATAATATCGATAATCCTAAAAAGGCAGTCAAGATGACAGCCTATGAGAAGAAGTCGAATATCACGATTTCAATGGATTATCCGAAGATGAAGCAGCTTCTCGATGAGATCTACAAGAATTCCACATATCTTACCGGTGTGGATTCGCTTCAGGTGTCATACGACGCTGAGAAGCAGGGACTCTCAGGAACCATTGCTCTGAATAAATTCTATCTGAATTACAAGGATGCACAGCCGTATGTGACAGAGCTTCCTTCCACAAGCTACGGAGTATCAAATCTGTTCGGTGCGTCTACTGCACAGTGATTTTACATGGAGTTATTATGAAGAGATTATATTGCTTTAAAAAATTAAGAGGTGACAGAAGAGGCTTCTCTTTAGTGGAGCTTCTTATAGCGATAGTGATATTGGCTCTCATAGTGACTCCTCTTGTAAATATGTTCATTTTTTCCGGAAAGCTCCAGCTGAAGTCTCATCAGAAGGGCAAGCAGACACTCTGCGCCCAGGGAGTCATGGAGACAGTTCAGTCCATGAAGAGTGACGACCTCTTTATGAAGGAGATCATGAAGAATAAGAATTCGGATATCTCCACCGGTGCGGCGACTAAATTCAATTCGACTCTTAATAATGCTTTTACATCCGGTACTACGTTTACTTCTTACGGAAATGGAAAGCTGGTTCTAAACATTCCTGATATCAAGGAAGGATCACAGGCTTTTGACGCTGAAGTGACTCTGGATCCTAACGGTTCTGACCTGAAGGACGGAAGCAGCAAGATAAATGACAAGTATCTGACTGCCAAGACCAATTTCCAGAACGTTATCAATATGGAAGCTGTCGATAAGGATTATGACAAGCTGCCGGAAGAGGTTATAGTAAATAATGGCGGTTCAATTACAAAGAGAGCCAGGGTCATTGTCCTGGATTTTACTGTGAATGACCTTGATTCCTCTACCAATCTCCCGAAGACGTTTACTCCGAATCTGCATATATATTATTCCTTTGAATACAAGCAGGGCAGTGATCTTTATGTCGTTGATTCAGTGACGAAGAAGAAGACTGTATATAAGGATGGAGATAAGTCTCAGGCCACTGTTACAGATCTCAATGATGATGATCTCCAATCTAATTATCTTGTGGCGAATCTGTCTTCAAAACAGATAGACTATGATCCGAATGATCCCTTTTATCTGTATGTACTTTTCCCGCCGTATTATAACGGGGATCCGGGATTCGGTACTTATCCCAGGATGAAGAAGAATGATACAGATCTTGGTACTACCGCAAAGAGACCTGCCGTTAATGATCTCCTTATCGTAGATAATTCCTATAATATGAAGGGTACTGTGACATTTGTAAAGCAGAGGACCATTAAGGATGATAATACGCTGAATACTAAGGAACTGGGTTACAATGCCGATATCTTCCTCTATGAGAAGAAAACTTCCGGGACTACTGTTACGTCTTCTGACTACAATATGTCCATAAATACAAATATCAACAGAGATCTTACCCAAAGGTCCTCTGATTCATCGAGTCTTCTTCACGGTACTTTCCAGGTGATGAAGTACGATCAGTATAATACTTATTTCTCTGAGGATATGTCCAAGTCTTCAATAGTTCGTACTGTAGACAGTGACAGGATCTTTGACGTGACTGTAAAGATTTATAAGAAGAATGCTGATAAATCCACGGCTAAGCCTCTTTATACCCTGAATGGTATGAGACTCTATTGATGTAACTGTTTGTTTTTTGCAGGGAGGTCGTTTTTATGTCCTTTTTGAGACTGAAAAAAGCGCTGAAAGATCATAGCGGAAGCGGAATGGTAGTAGTTCTTGTCACTTCGTTTTTCATAATCCTTCTCGCCACAACGCTTCTCTATGCAGTCCTTTCTTCCTACTATGTAAGGTCTTCAGAGAGAAGATCCAATACCAATTTCGACAGTGCCGATGCCGGTATGGATCAGATCAGAGCAGGTCTTCAGGAAGCTGTGTCTGACGCTGTAGGAGAAGGATACGATTATGTACTGAAGAATTATTCGAACGGAAGTCCCTCCGATCTCTTCAAGAATGAGTATCTGAAGGCTATTCGCAGCTGGTCAAAGAATGTAAATACCGCGACCGGTATGAATGAGCAGAAACTTTTCCATACTGCAAGTGGCACTACTGCAAGCGGCAGGGTATCAGACTATAATATAGATGTCCTTAATAGTTTCCTCGGAAAGAAGGTTTCCGGAGCTAGCTATGAACTGACTTCTGATGAGCCCGGTTCATTAGGCTCGGGCTGGGGTAGAGCCACAGAGGATCCTGACGGAAATATAGTATTGAAGGGCATCCATCTTAAATTTACCAATAAGGGGTATGAGACCAATATCACATCTGATATATCTCTTGCTATGCCTGATACCGGTTCCATGAGTTCACTTAATGACGCAAATCTTAATGAATACGTTATTGTCGCTGACAAGGGGCTGAATATACAGAGTCCTTCTGCCTGCAAGATCGATGGACATATGTACACAGGTGAAGTGAATATAGGAACCCAGACTAATGGTTCTGCTAATGGTTCACTTGTTATAAACAGTGGCGAATCTCTGATCGTAGGTCAGACCAAGGAATTCGGTCCAGACGGAAAGGCTAACGGTAAAACCACGACCGGTTCTGTAAATCTTTTTGGCAGGATGAAATATGAGAATAACAATTCTTCTAAAATATCAGAGCCCGGTCTTACTATGGAAAACGGTTCTACTCTCTGGGCTCATGACATAAATGTCGCCGGTTCATCATTTAATATGGAGAAATCCGATTCCTCAAAAGTCTATGTGGCTGATGACCTTGATATAGGAAGAAATGCTAAGGTAAAGCTTTCAGGATCATATACAGGATTCGGCAGCGAGGATAATGTTTCGGATCCAGATGCGAAGGCAGGTTCGTCATCATCTATCCTTTTCAGTTCCACCTCGAAAGAGGATAAGTCGAATCTTAATCTTAAGGACTTAAAGAATCTGACGCTTGCAGGCAGGTCTTTCGTAGAGCTTAATAAGAAAAATACTCTCAGCTCGAATGAAGTCGGCATGGGTTCTTCTATCACGGCAAGGAACGAGCAGCTTTGCTATCTTATTCCTTCGGATCTTATGGGAGATCCATATACAAACCCGGCTGTTGTGAGAACAAGTACCAGTGATGACGGCAAAATTTCTGTAGTAAATGGTACAACCTCCATGTCTCTTGCAGCATATATTGATTCCTTGAAGGATGCTATTAAAGAGAATCTGAAGCCTAATGGTTCATCTGAACTTATATATAATTGCGGAATCAAGGATAAGTCCAACATCAAAGTCCTGGCTTATCCTGTGAACGGACAGAGTCAGTATGTTCTCTATGCTTTTATGGATTTTCCTACGAGAGCTGACGCTAATAAGTATTTCAAGTCTCTCTTTGAATCAAACGGCTCAACGATATCTGACTACATCTCTCAATATGTGGACCTTGAAACTGCCACTGGTTCATCGACTGTTATGGATACTGCGGGTACCAGCCTTGAAAATACCGGATCTGATCTAGCTCTAGCTGTAGGGCAGTCATCAGATCAGAAGGCAGCAGATCCCAATAATAAGACTCCTCTTACGTCACCTGATACATTTAAGAATCTCTCGACGACCTATGACCTTTATTCCAACAGCATGACGACAAAGACTGTCGAGGATACTACGCCTTTTAATTACTATATCGACAAAGACAGGCTCGATGCCCTTCTGGATCCGAACGGAAGCAGTAAGTATAAGTTCTCTGACGGAACAAATTACAGAAAAGGAAGAATCAATGTGGATGCTGTCGATGCAAAAGGAAATAAGATAACGGTTCCTATTTCTGATATCCAGACTCAAAATGAGCACGGCAGCTGTACTTACAGGGAATTAAGCTATTATTCTCAGGATGATTATAGTCTCATTGTCGCAAAGGGTAACTATTCCCTGCATGGGAGTGATAAGCGGCACATCTTTATTGTAGATGGTGATGTCTATATTGATAACCTTGATCAACAAAAAGGACTTATCATGTGCACCGGTAAGATCTATGCAAATACTGGTTTTACATTTAAAGTTTTTAAGGAGGTTGATAATGGCTGGACTCATGTAACCCTCCTCCAGAACTTTGGACAGGGTATCTGGAAGGGCGGTACCAGCGTATATGATACTTCAGGTGACTGGACATCTGCTGATCTTGTAACTTATCAGAACTGGAAGAAGAACAAGGATTGACGGTATGGTAAAGAGACATTCTAAAAATTCAGGCTTCACTTTGATAGAGCTGATTGTGACTGTCGCGATTCTGGCAATCGTATCCACAGGAATGATCCTATCTCTGAACATAGTGTTTTCGGCAAATTCAAGGAAGTCAGCCAAGTCCTGTCAGGCCGTTTTAGACAGATGCAGGATCAATGCAATGGCAAGATCCGGAACGGATACCTTTGTTGCCTTTTATAATGACTCGAACGGAAAGGCCACGGCCTCCTATATCCTTAATAATAAGGTTATTGAGACTGATACCCTCTGCAATATTAAAGTGAAAGGCAGTTTTGAAGGGAAGCCGTCTATCAGCGGAGCTGATTTGAAGGGCGATTTATCTGAAGACAAGATGCTGTATGTTTCTTTTAAACGGTCAAACGGTTCACTTAAAGGTTTTGCTCTCGGCAGTCCTTATACGGTTGAAGCTGACGGAAAGGTAAAATTGCCGTCTGGTATGACGACTGCATCGCTTTCAAATTATTCTAACACAGCTGATGCAAAAATAATTTTCTCCGGCAGCAACCGGTACGCAGTGACCATAGATCCGCTGACGGGCAATATTTCTTATGGTTCTACCTGAGGCGTCATATTTTTATGCAGGAGTTATATATGGATATCCGGAAGAAGATCAGAAAACTTAATACTGACAGCCGAGGCATGACTCTTATAGAGCTGATCGTCGGTATGGCGATACTGACTTTTGTCATTCTGGGCGCTATGATTCTCATGATATCGGGTTCCACTACATCCGGCAACATCACGGCGAGGGTAAACCTGGACATGAGAGCTCAGACTGCTTTTTCACATATCAACGAGGAGGCAATAAATACCGACTGCGGTTTGCTGGTGATGAATGATGCAAGCGGCGATATGAAGGACCTGATACTGATCGACAAGAATACCGACGGTTCGGGTAAGTATGATGCCCATATTTATTACTATAGTAAGGGCAGTAATTACAGGCACAGTAAGATTTTGTACGCTGTAGGCACATACAATCTCATAGATGAAAATATGGTAAAGGATCTTGAGAATAATGCCATTACCGGAAATCATGTGCTTGTGAGCGGGGTATCGGCATTGAAGGCTGAAACAGACCCGGTGCTTAAGTCCAGTTCGTCTTCTGCTCCGGCTTCTTCTGAGCAAATGAGGAACCTGAAAATAAAGATGACTTTAAGAGACTCCGGCAGGTATTATGAAGGCAAGGAAACAGTTTCATTCAGAAATAATGTAAAGGGCGCAGCTGATGCTGCGACACTGAATACGGCATTAACGAGCTAAGGAGGAGAGCGAAGATGAAGGGTCGTAATTTTATTAGATTCAATAGCGGAAAAAAGGCCGCCGCGTCTCCTGCAAGGTCGCAGAAGAAAATTGGTCGAAAGAATAATAATATGCTAAAAGGCGCGGGAATTCTCGCGCTTGTTCTGGTTGGTGCGACAAGTCTCGGACTGATCACAGGACAGAATGGGTCGGTAAATGGCGGAGTAAAGATAGTAAAGGCTTCATCTCTTCCTCATATTGATTCACTCAAGAGTCAGATGGCAAATTCTGCAAATAAGTCTGTAATAAATATACTTGAGATCGTTCCGGAGAAGAATGTAACGGACAGTAACGCACCTATGTATTCCGGTGAGCTGGGGTATCTGGTGGAAGGACAGGAAGGCGTAAATTTCGAGTCTGTCCTCACTTC
>Ga0256406_1002357_pt1 | contig 26916 bp, 21 predicted proteins | sample RumenRJG_03DNA_FD_185986 | JGI IMG/M metagenome (GOLD analysis project Ga0256406, IMG submission 185986) | Bovine rumen microbial communities from Lethbridge, Alberta, Canada - RJG_03 | ecosystem: Host-associated > Mammals > Digestive system > Stomach > Rumen | place: Canada: Alberta | collected...
ACCGCCAAGCGCCCGCGCATCCACACGGGCCTGGGCGTCTCCCCGCAGCACCTGCGCGAGAAGCTCCGCATCAGCGAGGACGAGTGCGTCGAGCGCGCGATCCACTGCGTCAAGTACGCCAAGCGCTACGTCGAGGACGTCGAGTTCTACGCCGAGGACGCCGGCCGCGCCGACCAGAAGTTCCTCGAGCGCGTGATCCAGGCGGCCGTCGACGCCGGCGCCACCGTCGTCAACATCCCCGACACCACCGGCTACCAGATGCCCGATGACTTCGGTGCCCGCATCAAGGGCCTCGCCGACAACGTGCGCGGCATCGAGAACGTGACGATCTCCGTCCACACCCACAACGACCTCGGCATGGCCACGGCCCTCGCCCTGGCCGGCGTCAAGAACGGCGCCACGCAGATCGAGTGCACGATCAACGGCCTGGGCGAGCGCGCCGGCAACACCGCGCTCGAGGAGGTCGTCATGGCCATCAAGATGCACGGAGACGAGCTCGACGCCCACACCGGCGTGGTCACGCAGGAGCTCACCCGCGCGAGCCACCTCGTCAGCCGCATCACCGGCATGAACGTGCAGGCCAACAAGGCCATCGTGGGCGCCAACGCCTTCGCGCACTCCTCCGGCATCCACCAGGACGGCGTGCTCAAGGCACGCGACACCTACGAGATCATCAACCCCGAGGACGTGGGCGCCGCGGGCTCCGAGATCATCCTCTCCGCGCGCAGCGGCCACGCGGCGCTCAAGCACCGCCTCGCCGAGCTCGGCTACACCTTCTCCGAGGACGAGTACGACGACATCTACAAGCGCTTCCTCGAGATCGCGGACCAGAAGAAGGAGGTCTACGACGAGGACCTGGAGTCGATGGTGCAGGAGCGCCAGCGCGAGGTGAGCGCCGTCTACACCCTGGACGCGCTGCAGGTCACCTGCGGCGACCCGCTGGTGCCCACCGCCACCGCCACGATCACCGACGAGGTCGGCGCCCAGCACGTGGTCTGCGCCACCGGCACCGGCCCCGTCGACGCCGCCTACAAGGCCATCGACGAGGTCGTCGCCATCCACGGCGACCTGCAGGAGTTCGCAGTCAAGGCGGTCACCCGCGGCATCGACGCCCTCGGCGAGGTCACGGTGCGCATCCAGGCCGACGACGGCCGCGTCTTCACCGGCCGGGGCTCGGACAACGACATCGTCGTGTCCTCCGCCAAGGCCTACGTCAACGCGATCAACCGCATGATCTCGACGCAGCGCTCGCGCGAGGACAAGGGCGCGCAGGCGAGGTAGCACGACGGACGCCCGGGCCTGGCAGGCACCGGGAGGCAGCAGGGCGGCGCCGCTCTGAGGGCGGCGCCGCCCCACCTAGAGAGGGACGACATGACTAGACCCATGACCATGGCCGAGAAGATCCTCGCCGACCACGCAGGCCTCGACGAGGTGGTCCCCGGCCAGCTCATCGAGTGCGACCTGGACGGCGTGCTCGCCAACGACATCACCGCGCCCATCGCGATCAAGACGGTCCGCGAGCTGGGGGCAGGCGTGTGGGACCGCGAGAGGATCTTCCTCGTGCCCGACCACTACTCCCCCAACAAGGACATCAAGAGCGCGGAGCAGACCAAGGTCACGCGCGACTTCGCGCACGAGATGGGCATCACCCACTACTTCGAGCAGGGCTGCATGGGCATCGAGCACGCCCTTCTCCCCGAGAAGGGCATCGTGGGCCCCGGCGACCTCGTCATCGGCGCTGACTCCCACACCTGCACCTACGGCGGCATCGGCGCCTTCTCGACCGGCGTGGGCTCCACGGACGCGGGCGTGGGCATGGCGACCGGCCGCGCCTGGTTCAAGGTGCCGGAGACCATCCGCTTCGAGATCGACGGCGAGCTGCCGGCCGGCGCCAGCGCCAAGGACGTCATCCTCTACGTGATCGGCAAGATCGGCGTGGACGGCGCGCTCTACTGCGCCATGGAGTTCGCCGGCTCGACCGTCGACTCCCTCTCCGTCGAGGGGCGCCTGACCATCGCCAACATGGCGATCGAGGCTGGCGGCAAGGCGGGCCTCTTCGAGGTGGACGACGTCGCGCGCGCCTGGCTCGACCGGCGCTGCGAGCGCCCGTACAAGGAGTACCACGCGGACGCGGACGCCACCTACAAGAAGGTCATCCACATCGACGCCGCCGACATCGTGCCGCAGGTCTCCTGGCCGCACCTCCCGAGCAACACCCACCCCGTGGCCGAGAGCCGCCACATCACCATCGACCAGGCCGTCATCGGCTCGTGCACCAACGGGCGCATCGAGGACATGCGCGCCGCGGCCGACGTCCTGCGCGGCCGGACCGTCGACCCATCCGTCCGCTGCATCGTCATCCCCGCGACCCAGGGCGTGTGGCTGCAGTGCGTGCACGAGGGCCTCATGGACGTCTTCATCGACGCCCACTGCGTGGTCTCGACGCCGACCTGCGGCCCCTGCCTCGGCGGCTACATGGGCATCCTCGCGGCCGGCGAGCGCTGCGTGAGCTCGACCAACCGCAACTTCGTGGGCCGCATGGGCGACCCGACCAGCGAGGTCTACCTCGCCAGCCCCGCCGTCGCAGCCGCCTCGGCCGTGGCCGGCCACATCGCGCTGCCGGACGACCTCGACTAGGCGCGCCACCTTAGGCACCCACCCACAAAGGAGAAGAACATGCAGTTCAAGGGCAACGCCTTCCGCTACGGGCGCGACGTCGACACCGACGTCATCATCCCCGCGCGCTACCTCAACACCTCCGACCCCGCCCAGCTCGCCGCCCACTGCCTCGAGGACCTGGACGCCACCTTCCGCGAGCGCGTCCGGCCCGGCGACGTCATCGTCGCCGAGGAGAACTTCGGCTGCGGCTCCTCCCGCGAGCACGCGCCCGTGGCCATCAAGGCGGCAGGGGTCTCCGTCGTGATCGCGAAGAGCTTCGCGCGCATCTTCTACCGCAACGCCATCAACATCGGCCTGCCGATCATCGAGTGCCCCGAGGCCGTCGACGCCATCGCCGACGGCGACGTCGTGAGCGTCGACGCCGACACGGGCGTCGTGCGCGACGAGACGAGCGGCGAGAGCTTCCAGGCACAGCCGTTCCCGCCGTTCATCCAGGAGATCATCAACGAGGGAGGCCTGGTCGCGAGGACCAGGAAGCTCCTCGCCGAGAGGGAGGCCTAGCCATGGCGAGCAGGACCTACAGGATCGTCACGCTTCCGGGCGACGGGATCGGCCCGGAGATCATGGCCGAGGCCAAGCGCGTACTCGCCAGCGTCGGCAGGGCGTACGACGTAGAGTTCGCCTGCGAGGACCACCTGATCGGCGGCGCCGCCATCGACGCCACCCGCGCCGCGGGCGGCCCCGTCTCCGCCCTGCCCGAGGAGACCCTCGAGGCCGCGCGCGCGGCTGACGCGGTCCTTCTGGCCGCGGTGGGCGGCCCCAAGTGGAACGACACCACGCCGGGCGCCGTCAGGCCCGAGCAGGGGCTCCTCGCCATCCGCAAGCAGCTGGGCCTCTACCTCAACCTGCGCCCGGTGCGCGTCTACGACGCGCTCGCCCAGGCGAGCTCGATCAAGCCCGAGCTCCTCAAGGGGGTCGACGTCCTCATCGTGCGCGAGCTCACGGGCGGCCTCTACTTCGGCAGGCACGAGCGCAACCACGACGTGCCGGGCGCGGCCATGGGCGGCGGCGCTGGCGACACGGCGCTCGACTCCATGGAGTACAGCGAGCTCGAGATCGAGCGCGTGGTGAGGTGGGCCTTCGACGCCGCGGAGCGCCGCCGCGGCCACGTGACCTCGGTCGACAAGGCCAACGTACTCGAGACCTCCCGCCTGTGGCGCGAGGTCGCCCACCGCGTCGCCTCTGAGCACCCCTCCGTCGAGAGCGAGGACATGCTCGTCGACAACACGGCCATGCAGCTCGTGGCCCGGCCGGCCCAGTTCGACGTGATGGTGACCGAGAACACCTTCGGCGACATCCTCTCCGATGAGGCGAGCATGCTCACGGGCTCGCTCGGCATGCTCGCCTCCGCCTCCCTCGGCGACGGCACCGCGCTCTACGAGCCGAGCCACGGCTCGGCGCCCGACATCGCGGGCAGGGGCATCGCCAACCCGATCGCCCAGGTCCTCTCCGTCGAGCTCATGCTCCGCTACAGCTTCGGCATGGACGAGGCCGCAGACGCCCTCGCCGGCGCCGTCGACGACGTGCTCGCCGCCGGCTGGCGCACGGCCGACATCGCCGAGGAGACCACGTCCGAGGAGCGTCGCCTCTCGACCAGCCAGATGGGTGACAGGCTCATCGAGGCCTTCGAGGCGCGCGCGACGCGCCAGGGTCGCTAGCGCCGCCCGGGCCGCCGGGACGTCGCGCCCCGGCGGCCCGGGTCGTGGAGGCCTCGTGCAGACCGAATGTCTGCGTCTCGGTAGCATATAATCCCGCGCCGCTGGGCATAATGGGGGCATGAGAGAAAGCGAAGCCCGCGACCGCGGGCAGGAAGCGAGGGTCACCATGGCAGAGGTAACCATCACCATCGACAACTTCGAGAAGGAAGTCCTCCAGTCCGACGTCCCGGTCCTGGTCGACTTCTGGGCGCCCTGGTGCGGCCCGTGCCGCGCGCTCGGCCCGGTGATCGAGGAGATCGCGGGCGAGGTGGCCGGCAGGGCCAAGGTCGGCAAGGTCAACGTCGACGAGGAGCCCGAGCTCGCGCGCAAGTTCAGGGTCATGAGCATCCCCTCCCTCTTCGTCTTCGAGGGCGGTCAGATCAAGGCCAGCAAGGTGGGCGCTCAGCCCAAGGACGTCATCCTCTCCATGCTCGACTGACGCTCAGGCGAGGCGGGGTCATCCGGCAGGGGCCGGGTCGTGGCAAAGGTCGCGGCCCGGCCCCTGCCCGTATGCGGGGCCCGCGCGAGGAGCGCCCGCGCGGGCCCGGCGCCGGCAGCGCCCCCCGCAAGCCCTTCTCCGCCAGCGCGCCCCCCGAAGTCGTCTGACCGAGGAATCCGCACCTCACGCGCACTGCGAAACGCCAACCACCGATGGCCGACGCGTCCGAACACTATGATGTTGAACTGGCATCGTCCCGTGATAACCTAATCGCCCAGCGCGAGTCCCCGCCCGGCGCGGGACGGCGCGCCCCCACCGGGCCCGTCCGGCGCTGGCCCCGAGACCAGGGAGCTAGACAGATGAACTGGAACACCATCCCCACCTTCGACGACGAGAACGCCAAGGTGGTCCGGCACGACGACACCCCCTTCGGGGCGCCCCTCGTCGAGGTCCTCTACGGCGCGACCGACGCCGAGGGCAACCCCGTCGCCCCCACCGAGGGCAGCGACGAGGACGGCCACGGCACCTGGGCCGCCCTCGAGGTGGCAGGCGAGTACCGCCTGCTCTCCTGGAGGCGCCCGGCGTCGGAGGGCGGCGGCACCGAGTTCGGCTTCGGGATGGCCACGGACCCGAGGCCCGTCCTCGAGGCGGACATCGCCAAGAAGGAGGGCCTCGTCGAGCGCATGCAGCAGCTCCTCGACGGCGGGGACTACCACGGCGGCGGAAGCGTCCTGCGCCAGACGATGGACGAGTGGCGCGCCACGCCCAACTGGCACACGCCGCGCGAGGACGAGCTCTGGGAGGAGTTCCAGTCCAGGCGCAAGGCCTTCTACGACAGGCGCTCCTCCGCCCGCGAGGAGGCGGCCGAGAGGAAGCGCGCCCTCATAGGGCAGGCCAAGTCCCTCGCCGACTCCACCGAGTGGAAGGCCACGGCGGAGAGGTTCCACGAGCTCATGGACCAGTGGAAGGCGGCGGGGTCCGCCGGCCACGAGGAGGACGAGCGCCTCTGGGAGCAGTACAACTCCTACCAGCACGCCTTCTACAACCATCGCTCGGAGCACTACCAGCAGATGCGCGCCGAGCACGCCGCCAACAAGAAGGCCAAGCAGGCCCTCATCGCAGAGGCCCGCGAGGTCGTCCAGCCCACCGCCGAATGGTCGCCGAGGCAGTGGAAGGAGGCCAACGCCCGCATGCGCGACCTCATGGGCGCATGGAAGCAGGTCGGACCGGTCGACCGCGAGGACTCCGACAGGCTCTGGAACGAGTTCAACGGGCTGAGGCAGAAGTTCTTCGACGCCCAGCACGCCCACCACGAGGAGGTCGAGGCGCAGCAGGACGCCAACGCCGCAGGCAAGCAGGAGCTCATCGAGACCGCGCGGCGCATCGCCGCGGCCGAGGACTACTCCGCCGAGGCCACCCAGCAGATGCGCGACCTCGACGTGAGGTGGAAGGCCCTGGGCTACGCCGGCAGCGCCAGGAACGACGCCCTGTGGGACGAGTTCCGCACGGCCAAGGAGTCGTTCTGGGACGCGAGGCGCGCCCACAACGACGAGCGCCACGCGCAGTGGCTCCAGAAGACCCAGGAGGCGCTCGAGCGCAAGCGCGGGCAGATCGCGAGCCTGAACGACCAGATCGAGCGCCTGCAGAGCAGGATCGACCACGCGACGGTGATGGTCAGCGAGTCCAGGCTCAACGAGTGGGCCGGCTGGATAGACGAGAAGAAGGAGCGCATCGCCGAGCTCGAGCGCCAGGTCGCAGACATCGAGCAGAAGCTCAAGTAGGCGAGAAGGACGTCGGGCAGGCGGAGGGCCCCAGCCGACCTCGGTCGGCTGGGGCCCTCTCGGCAATCTGGGCGGCAAGGCCGGCCGGACGCCCCCCGCTAGATCCTCTCCATCGCGGCGCTCACCTGCTGGTACCAGGCGTCCGCAGAGGCGCCGCAGTAGCGCGCCGCCATGGACCTGCTCGCCGTGAGGCCGTAGCCTCCCTCCGCCATCGCGGAGGAGTAGGATGCAGCCATGCCCGAGACGTGCGCCCGGATGGCGCTCTCCCAGTCGGACCAGCCGATGCCGCCCCAGCCCCAGGCGTTATGTGACGCGTAGCAGACCGACCCCTTGCCGCTCTCCACCTCGGCGATCGCGGGCGAGAGCCTCGGGTCCACGCCGGCCGCAAGCGCCGACCTCGCGAACGTCTCGCCGTAGCCCTCGAGCGGGGACCCCGCGAGGTAGGCGTCTATGCGCGCCGTCCACGTGGCGAGCTCCTCGTCCTTCTCGCGCTCGGCGGCAGCCGCCTCGTCCCGCTCGCGCCGCGCCTCGACCTTGGCAAGGTAGGCGTCCCGTGCACCCTGGGCCAGGTGGCCGGCGACGTCTACCACCTGCAGCGCGCCCGAGGAGGCGACCTCGTCCGCCGTCGCACCCCCCTCTCCCTGCGTCGCCTGCGGATCGCGGGAACCTTGCGTCGCCTGGGCCTGGACGAGGGGGCCGAGGGGCGCGAGGGAGAGCGCGAGCGCGCCTGCGAGCAGGACGCGCGAAAGGGACTTGCGAGGGCTGGGGGTGGCTGCCATGTGCCTCCATCGTCGGTCCGATAGATGAGCGATGCAACGGAGCGCGGCGGCTACCGGCGCATCGTCGGAAGTTCATGCATCTTGTTCTACCCGCGCGATGTGGACGTCGCGTCCAGACGGGCTTCGGCTCCCGGATGCGCACACGAACTCCACGCCAGGTGCGCGCAGGTCGTCGGACGAGTACGCACAAAAGAAGCGGGGCACCTCCCGGTGCCCCGCCGTCGTTCTTAGCTGTTCATTGGACTCACGACTCGAATCTGGTCCTCGAACTTCTGCCTTGCGCCTAACAATGCGCTGCTTCCGGCTATTCGATTGTAAGACAGCGTCTCATCGGGTGACGCTCCCTCTGCTGGTGCGCCGGTTCTTCCACCTGTCTCTCGACTATCGCGATCTCGTATCGCGTATTGAAGCCAAGTACCGCAGGCTTAGAAATCAGAGGCGGGACACGCGACGACTACCACAGAGCCAAACCTTTCTATCTCCTCTGTGTCCATCGGCATCGCCTCCCTCGGTCGGGCAACCCCTCTTGGGGCTGCGCTTCTGTTACTGCCTTTCATATACCCGTTGTGGCCGCCCTCATTCATCGACGCCGCCCGCTCGCGCGGACGGTGGCATTTCCTCCGTGGACGGCGCGCCCGCTCGAGTACCCCGGCCTACTTGTGGACCCAGACGACGTCCCCCACGTGCAGGAGCCCGTAGAGCTCGGCGGCCCTGGCGACGGGCAGGTTGATGCAGCCGTGGCTCCCGTTGGTCTTGTAGATCTCGCCGCCGAAGGTCGAGCGCCAGGACGCGTCGTGCAGGGCGTAGGCGTTGCCGATGAAGGGCATCCAGTAGCTGACGAAGCTCTGGTAGTCCGGCTGGCCGTCGCCGTCCTCGTCGCCGCCGACCAGGACCGTGTCCGTGGTCTTGTTGCCGTTGACCTCGTACGTCCCCGTGGGGGTGTCCCTCCCCTCGCTTGCGTCGCCGGAGACGAAGGCGGACTCCCAGACGCAGGTGCCGTCCGCGTCGAAGAGGCGCGCGTACTGCGCGTCGAGGTCGACGTCCACGTAGCGGCCGCGCGACGGGTCCCAGCCCCCCTTCGCCCAGGCGGCGTCCTTGGAGAGGCCCGACGAGTTCCTCTTGGAGACCAGCGGTGCCTCGATGGGGTCGAGGTCGCCCTGGGCCAGGTGGTCTGACATCAGCTCCGCGAGCCCGTCGACGTCCAGGCTGTAGTCGTTCTCGTCGTCGGACGAGGCGAAGTAGGGCTTCACGTAGTACGTGAGGTAGGTGCGCACGGCATCCTCGTCCACGCTGACCCTGTCGTCCTCGATCGAGACCCAGCGTCTGAGCGACGTCGTCACCTTGTACTTGGTCTCCCCGTCCGAGGTGATCTCCAGCTCACCCGTGCGCACGCGGTTGATGGCGTCGGCGGCCTCGTGGAGGCTCTCGCAGTCATCGAGCGTCGCCGGCCGCTCGACCTCGGCGGGGTCGAGCTCGACGGTCTCGGAGAGCGACCCCACGCCCGCCTCGAACGCGCGCGTCACGGCCTCTGGGTCGAGCACGGTGCCCGAGACGCTGCCGCTCACCACGTAGCTCCCGCTCGCGGCGTCGAAGGTGACGTGGGCGTCGGTCTCGTCCATGCTGGACTCGTTGTAAGACTCGACCGCTCCCTCCACCACGGACGCGAGCGCGTCGGCGTCGAAGCTCACGCCCTCGTCGCCTACGTAGGTGTGCCTGCGGAAAGCCTCGACCGGCCAGGCGAGCGCGTTCTCCCTGGAGAGCGCCTCGCCCGTGAGCGCCGCGCCGTCCCGCGCGAGGCCGACCTGGGCACCCGTAACCGTGAGCGTGAAGTCGCCCTCCGCAGCGCTGATCGCGTAGGCCCCCGCCTCTCGCGAGATGGTCGCGACGACCTCCTCGGCGGACTGGCCGGAGACGTCGCGGCCGTTCAGCGTCGTGTTGGGGAAGAAGTGCGAGGAGTAGAAGAGCGCGCCGCCTACGTAGGCGCCCATGACGGCGCAGACGGCGGCGACGCCACCCGCGACCCTCCGGTTCCTCCTCGAGGTCTCGCGCCTCGTGGGCTCCGCGGCCTGCTCCTCCGTGACGAGGGGGCACTCGTCGCCCAGGTAGTCGGCGTCGATGCGCGGAGCGCCCTCCGAGGGCTCGATGACCTCGGACTCGGGCTCCGGCTCCAGTTCGGTCTCCACTTCGGGCTCCGGCTCGGGCTCCGGCTCCACTTCGGGCTCCGGCTCGGGCTCCGCCCCGGGCGCAGGCTCCGGCTCTGGCTCTGGCTCTGGCTCTGGCTCGGGCTCCGGCTCCGCCTCAGGCTCCGCCTCGGGCTCCGGCTCAGGCGCAGGCGCAGGGGGCTCCGCCGCGGGCGCGACCTCGAGCTCGGGCTCAGGCTCGGACCCCGGCCCCGCGTCGACGTCGGGCTCCGGCTCGGGCCCCTGCACGGACTCAGGCCCCACCTCTGGCGCGGGCGCCTCGGCGGCCTCGTCCGCGACGGGCCTCGTCGAGGTGCCGCGGATGGCCTGGAGCCACTGGGGGACGGCGCCGGGCGACTTGGGGCCCGCCGTCGCACGGCGGTAGCGTGCCATCGTCCTGCGGTCGAGCCGGGGAAGCGGGATGGTCGTCTCCGCCTCGATGACCTGCGAGAGGTCGGCGGTGTCGCCCAGCGGGTCGTCCCCGGGGGCCTCGGGCTCCCCCGTGCCGGAGGCACCGAGGGCATCCTCGGGCCTGCCTGTGTCCTTGTCCGTCAAAGCGCGCTCCCTCGGGTACCCTGTGGCGGGGCTGCGTCCCGCCCGCTGCGGATCGGGTCATGCTTCCCCATCCTACCCGATGGGAAATCGCCTGGCCGAACATCAAACGATGCACAGAACCGCACGGCTGCCGTGGCCTGCGACGGGCCGCGCCGAGCGCTAGGGCCTCGCCCCCGAGCCCTCCAGGCTCAGGCTCTCGCCCGGGCGCAGCAGCAGCGGGTTGGGCGCGAGCCGCGCGAACTTCTCGGCCTGCTCCTCCCCGTAGGGAACGACCGGCTTCAGGTGGATGGGGATGTTGTGCCTGGCCCCGATGACGCGCGCGCACGCGGCGGCGCCCGCGACGTCCATGTTGTAGATGCCGTCTCCGGGCAGCAGGGCATAGTCGATCCCCATGCCGGACAGCGTGAGGCTCATCTGGCGCGTCTCCGAGGTGTCGCCCGCGCAGTAGACGAGCACGCCGTCCATCCACACGAGGTAGCCGACGCACTCGTCGATCGGGTGGTTCTCGTTGAAGGCGACCGTGGCCTGGACCGTGACGTCCGCGAGGGAGCGCCTGAGGTACTCCCCGCGCCTGGGGTGCAGGTCGAAGTTCTCCCACACGACGCAGCCCGGCTTGCGCGCGGGCAGGTCGGTCGCGGTGTGGTCGTAGTGCTGGTGCGTCACCAGGATGAGGTCCGCCGAGACGCCGTAGGTGCTCGTGCCCTTGGCGCCGGTGGGGTCCATGTAGGGGTCGACGTAGACGACGGTGCCCGCGGCGCTCGTCAGGCGCAGGCTGCCGTGACCCTGGTAGAGAAGCTCGGCCATGCTCTCCTCCTCTGTGAGCCGCCCTGCTCGGCTGGGCGGCCAGGTGGGACAAGGACGTGATATATGCAGAGGTATACGTCACCTGCGGCCGTCCGGGCCGCTCCCGTAGGCGGGCGGTCGCCCGCCGGGCCCGGCCCCGGGGCGGTCGCCCGCTGGGCGCGCCCCCGAGCCGGGCGCCGCTACAGATAGCGCAGGAAGTCCGCGCAGGCCCTGGAGAGGAGCGGCTCGGCGCGGTGGACGACGTAGATCGTGCGGTACTTGCGCTCCGTAAGGTGCTTGGGGACGATGCGGTAGGGGTTGCGCCTGAGGATGAGGGAGGGCAGCACCGCGAGGCCGAGGCCGCTCTCCACCATGGACATGATCACGTAGTCGTCCCAGGTCTCGAAGCGGACGTCCGGCGTCAAGCCGGTGCCCTCGAAGACCATGCCCGTCTCGTCGTCCTCGCCGCGCTTGAGCAGGAGGAACGGCTCCGTGCAGAGGTCGGCCACGTCTATCGACGCCTTGCTCGCGAGGGGGTGGTCCTTGGGGACGATGGCGAAGTACTCGTCGCGCTTGAGCGCCTCGTACGAGAGGCTCGCGTCCTTGGGGACGCGCGAGACGAACCCGCAGTCGACCCTCCCCGAGGCGGCCCAGCCCTCGATCTCCGTGTAGTCCCCCATGAGCAGCTCGTAGTCCACGCCGGGATGGGCCTCCTCGTAGCGCTTGATGATGCCCGGCAGCCAGTGCGTCGCCACGCTCGAGAAGGTCCCGATCCGGATCCTGCCCGAGGCGATGCCACGGATGTCTGCCACCTCGGACTCGAGCCGGTCGTGGTCGGCGCAGACCATCTCCACGAATGGGAGGACGCGCGCGCCGTCGCCCGAGAGGCGCACGCCGCTGCGCCCTCGCTCGAGGAGGGTGATGCCCCAGTCGCGCTCGAGGTCGGCCACCATGCGGCTGATGCCGCTCTGCGAGTAGCTGAGGGTGGCGGCGGCCTTGGTGAAGCTGCCTTGGCGCACGGTCTCGACGAGCGCCCGGTACTTCTGGATATTCGCGTCCGTCTCTGTCGTCACCTGCCCCTATGCGGGGAGCGTGCCCCGCTTGCATCTGGTTTCCTCATGATACCCATCTAATATATTCGCTTTTATAATTTGTCGGATGATGGGATATTTACAGAAAGGTTAATTCCATCTCGGAGTGGAGTACCCCATGAGCAACGCCAGGCGTTCTGACCTCGTCAAGTACCTCCTCGCGCTCGTCCTGTGCGGCTCCAACGGGATCGTGGCCGCCTACATCGACCTCCCCTCCGACCAGGTGCCGCTGCTCCGCGCCCTCATCGGGTTCGTGACCCTGGCGGCGGTCCTGCTCGTCAGGAACCGCGGCACCCAGGGCCTCGCCGCGCGGAGCCACCCGCGCGAGGTGCCCTACCTGCTCGCCTCCGGCGCCGCCCTCGGCACCGGCTGGATCCTGCTCTTCCGCTCCTACCAGATGATCGGCGTCGGCGTCACCACGCTCATCTACTACCTCGGCCCGGTGCTGGTCATGGCCCTCTCGCCCGTGCTGTTCGGGAACCGCCTCAACAGGCACAAGGTCCTCGGCTTCGCCGTCGTGGCCGCCGGCGCCTTCCTCATCGGCTCCGACAGCCTCGCCTCCAACCCGTCCGTCCCCGGCCTCCTCCTGGCGTCGCTCACCACGCTGTGCTACGCGCTGATGGTGGTCTGCGCCAAGCGGGTGAGCCACATCCACGGGCTCGAGAACGCGACCATCCAGCTCGGCGGCAGCCTCGCCGCGGTGGCCGTCCTCTTCGTGGCGAGCGGCGACGCCCTCGTGGCCGTCCCCGCCTCCTCCGTGGTCCCCGTCCTCGTGATCGGCCTGGTCAACACCGCCGTCGAGCTCTACGCCTACTACACCGCCATCGACGCGCTGCCGGTGCAGAGCGTCGCGGTCCTCGGCTACCTCGAGCCCCTCTCCGCAGTGGTCCTCTCCGCCCTCGTCCTGGGCGAGCCCTTCGGCCTCGCCCGCGTCGTCGGCACCGCATGCATCCTGGGCGGCGCCGTGTGGTGCGAGCTTGTCGGCAACCGCCATGACGCCGCCTCTGCGGGCGAGAAGGACGCGGAGCTCGCGCGCGCCGGCCGCATCCACGCGCGTCGCGCCCGCACCGGCCGCCCCGACGCCCGCAGGCGTCCGGCGGTGTCGGCGACGCAGGTCCGCGGCGCCTAGCCCCTGGGGGCGCAGGCCGCGCACACCGCGCGTCCTTCTCGCCCTGGCGCGCCCCTCTCGCCCTGCGCCCTCCCGGCGAGCCGAAGGGCTACACTTACCCGCGTCCGTAGGGTTCCGCGTAGGGTCCGACCCACGCCCGCGCCAGGGAGGGGATATATGTCCAAGCAGCAGACCCGGGGGGACGTGCGCCCGTCGCCGGCCCCCGAGGGCTTCTCGCCCGTCGTCACCTGCACCGAGCACGTGCGCTCCAACCTCCTCGTGGGGATCGAGGTCGAGGTCGCAGGCGCCCTGGTTGCCGCCTTCTGCCTCTCGCCCATCTGGGGCCCGGGTTGGGTCCTCGCGCTCGTCCGGATCCTGCTCCTCGCCATCGTCGCCGCAAGCATGGTCATGGGCGTCATCCAGATCCTCGGCTACTTCAACAAGCGGGTCGAGATGGACGAGGGGGGTCTCGTCTACACGAGCAGCACCCGCCGCTCGGAGCACCACCCATGGTCAGACGTCGTCGCCTACGACACGCGCGAGGACATGAACTCGCTCGAGCTCGTCTTCTGCGGCCGAAAGCGGCGCACCTTCCACAAGTCGAGCGAGAACTACGAGCAGATGGTCGACTACGTGATCGACCACACCGAGCTGGTCAGCGTCAAGTAGGCCGCGCCGGCAGGCGCCGGCAGGGCATGCGAGGCGGCGGGGTGTCCCGCCGCCGGAGCCTTGGGGCGCACGTCCTTCTCGGCTACTCGCCCTCCTTGCGGAACTCGTCGACCTCCTTGAGAAGCCCCAGGCCGCGCTCGCTCAGCATGAGGCCCTTGCTGTGCTCGAGGAACTTGTGGGAGCCGTGCGCCGTGACGAAGGCCATGAACTGCTCGTCGCACGCGAGGCGCGAGACGAACAGCAGCATCTCCTCCCCGTCCCCGAAGGCGTCGTCCAGGAAGTCGAGGACGTGGTCGAGCTCGTCGCCCGTCTGCTCGACCTTGGCCGAAAGGCTGCGCACGTAGTCGTTGAAGCAGCTCGTCGCGCCCTTCCACGCGGCGTCGCCGGCCTCGGTGCCGTGCAGCGCCGCGGCGCTGCGTAGCGCCTCCGCGGCGACCTTCCCGAGGATCGCCTTGTGGCTCGCGGCCGCGTCCAGGCGCGCCTTGGAGGCGCCCGCCCTGGAGAGGCGCCTGAGCTCCTCCTCCGCACCCCTCACCGGCTCGGCGAAGGCGGAGCGCACGCTCGCGCCGTCGAGCTTGGGCTTCAGAGTGGCGAGGTCGTTGTGCACGTCCTTCAGGGCGGCCTCCTCGCTGACGTCGGCGTGCACCTCGCGCAGCAGCGCCTCGAGGGTCAGGTTGAGGAAGGCGAGCCGCTCGTCGAAGCGCGCGGCCTTGAGGCGGGCCTTGCCCTCGGGCGGGACGCCTCCGGCCAGGACGTCCTTGATGTGGTACTTGTCCTGGTACTTCTGGAAGAGCTCGTAGTACAGGGAGAAGTCCTCGGCGATGTCGGGGTCCTGCAGGTACTGGCTCACGAGGGAGAGGCTCACGTCCATCCCCTCGCGCTCGTAGACCTGGACCATGCGCGAGAGGTCCTCCCAGCCGCGGGCGGTGACGATGCGGGTCCCCTTGACGTCGGAGCGCACGTGGAAGAAGTTGTCGGGCTTAGCCTGCAGGTAGGAGGTGATCGCGGAGTGCACCCCGTGCGCGACCGCGTAGTCGAGCCAGACGTCGAGGTCGGGCTCGATGTCGATGCGCTTCATGCGGTCGAGCATGGCCGGGTCGAACTCGCGCGCCGAGCGGTTGTACTCGGGCGGGTTGCCGGCGGTCACGATGACCCAGCCCTCCGGGAGGCGGTGCTGGCCGAACTGCTTGAACTGCAGGAACTGAAGCATGGCCGGGGCGAGCGTCTCGCTGACGCAGTTGACCTCGTCGAGGAAGAGGACGCCCTCGTTGACGCCGGTCTCCTCCATGGCGTCGTAGGCGGCGGCGATGATCTCGCTCATGGTGTAGCGGCTCACCTTGTAAGCGTGGCCGCCGAAGGTCGCGTCGTCGATGTAGGGCAGGCCGAGGGCGCTCTGCCTCGTGTGGTGCGTGATGGAGTAGGAGACGAAGTTGATGCCCAGGTGCTGCGCGACCTGGGAGACGACGGCCGTCTTGCCCACGCCCGGCGGGCCCATGAGGATGATCGGGCGCTGCATCTGGGTGGGGATCAGGTAGAGGCCGTTCTCGTCCGTGGCGAGATAGGCCCTGACGGCGCACTCGACCTGCTCGGTCGCCTGCTTGATGTTCATCGTGCAACCTCCTTGAGCTCCCTGGGCGAGAGCACGAACTGCACCGCCCACGGGGGAACGACCTCCTTGCGATAGTTCTCGTCCAAGAAGACGAACGCGCACTTGTAGGACGGGACGCGCGTGGGGTAGACGCCCCAGCCGTCGGTGAAGTAGATGAGCCCGTCGACCCTGGCGAGCTTGCCCTCGGCCACGAGGGAGTCGACGTAGCGGAAGGCCGGTCGGAAGTCCGTGCCCCCGAAGCCCTTGAGCTCGACGCCCGCGGCCCACCTCCTGAGGTCTTCCGCGGAGCCGATGACCACGTCGCTCCTGACGGCGGCGTCGCACTGGACGACGTGAACGTTCGTGCGGCCCCCCGACGAGGCCCCCTGGGCGATCACATCGTAGGCGGCCTCGACGAACTCGCGCACGGCCTCCCCCTCGACCGAGGCCGAGGTGTCGATCACGATCACGAAGTCGTGGACCGCCCTCTCCTCGCGGTACTCCAGGTTCTCGATGAGGGGCATGTTGCCGTACAGCTCGAGGCCGTAGGCGTAGAACACGTAGTCGAACTCGTCGGGCGAGACGCGCATCGCCTCCTGGACCCTCGAGAACTGGCGGAGAAACTCGCGTAGGTCGCGCTTGCGCGAACCCGCGACCTCGAGCTCGTGCCTGAGGTCGCCCAGCGACTGTCCGCGCCCGCGCGAGATGGTCTCCAGGTCGAGGCGAACGCTCTTGCCGGCGTGCTTCCAGCGGGCCTCGAGCTCCGCGCGGTCGGGCTCCTGGGAGCCCCCCGGCGCCTCGAAGCTCGCCTCGCTGAAGCCGACGCGCTCCTCGCCCCCGCGCGCGCCCTCGCCCACGCCCTCCCTGGCGCCGGACGAGGCGCCTCCCCCCTCGTCGCCCGTGCGGCCCCGGGCGTCTGCGGCGGAGGAGACCGGCGAGGAGCCCTCGCCGCCGCCCGCGTGCACCCTCGCCTCGGCGGCGTCGTCCTCGGAGGCCTCGCCCGTGCCGCGGGTGCGGCCGTGCGCCTCGGGGAACCAGCGCTTCGGGTCGTCGACCCTGAAGGCGCCCGCCCACCGCTCGCGCACGCCGGAAAAGCGCCCCTCCTCGAGGGCGTGGTAGACCTTCTCCGTGGTCGGACGCTCGCCGAGCTCGGCCTCGAGCTGGGAGAGGACGATGTCGAGGGCCTGCCCGCGCGCGCCGGGACGCTTGCCGCAGAGCTCGGCGGTCAAGCGCTCCGCGATGACGTCCGAGGCTACCGCCCAGGAGTCCGGGTCGATGGCGGGGGTCGTGAAGGGGTGGAGCAGCAGGCAGTGGACGACCACGTGCGTGAGGTCGTGCACCGGGGGCTGGCGCGTGTCGGCGAACTCCTCGAGCACGCGGTCGGGATCGAAGAGGAGGCGCCTGCCGTCCGTGGCGAAGGCGGCGCCGAGGCCCTCCTGGGCGACCGGCTTCAGGAGCTCGACCGCGGGGGTCAGGAAGTGGTTCTCAGAGAGCATCGTGAAGCGCGCCAGCTCGACCACGCGCTGTGCGAGCTCGGCCTTGCGCCCGGGTGCCGCACCCCCCTGCTCCGGGGCGCCCGGCAGACCGGCGGCCACGTCCCTCGACATCTTGTCCTCCGTCTCGGCCACCCCCTCGAAAGCCCCGACGCGCGCCCCAGGGTGCGTCCCCACGCTCAGAATAGCAGGTCGCTCAGGCTGTCCCGTCCGTCCTCGTCGCCCTCGTCCGCCTGCTCGTGCAGGGAGAGCAGCCAGGTGGAGATCTCGGCGTGCCCGGCCGCCGAGGCGGCGTCTATGCCCCGCTTGAGCACGGCGGGCGTGAAGGCGTCCCTCCAGGCTGGCAGCTCGCCCATCCGCTTGAGGGCGTTGAGCTTGCCCTCCTTGGCGAACAGCTCCACGATGCAGGCGTTCTCCTCCTCGGTCCCCGCGGAGAGGTAGGGCACCATGCGCTCGACGAGGCGCGGGCGGGCCCTGAGCCAGGGATAGGACTCCAGGGCCTCGAGGAAGGTCGACGGCGACTGCTTGCAGACGAACATCATGATGCGAGGGTCCTCGTCCGAGCGGATGAAGTTGCTGAGGATGAGGTCGATGTACTCCGAGCCGAAGCCCTTCTCGTCCTTGAGGCGTCCCATCCTGGACGCGAGGTTGAGGCAGGCCCTCGCCGTGTCGGGGTCGTGCTTGTCGGGGGCCTTGTACGCCTCGTCCGCCTTCACCACCGCGGCACGGAAGAGGTCGTCGAAGACGACGGAGTCGAACCTCCCCTCCTCAGCGAGGGTGCCGACCAGCGACGCGGTTGCCCTCAGGCTGGTCTTTGTGCCGAAGGAGCCGCCCACGAGCTGCTCGCGACCCGTGAAGGGAGCGAAGACCTCCGATCCCACCGTCCGCTCGCCTGGGCTCAGGAAGAGGTTGGGGCTGTTGCGCGTGAGGTCGAAGCGCGACAGCGACGCCTCGTGGGCGGCGATCGCCCGGTAGAACTCGAGCCTCTCCACGTCCTGGAGCAGGTCCACACCGCGGTCGAGCAGGTCGCGCGCGACGTCCTCCCTGGCCACGCGCAGCGCCAGCGCGAGTGCCCATCCCTCGTACGCGAAGGGCGCCAGCACGTCGTACATGAAGTCCACGAGCAGCTTGGGGCCGTAGACGCACGAGCGCTCGAGAAGGTCGACGAGCTCGGCGGCGGTGGCCTGGTCGCGCAGCTCAGAGACGGCCATCGTGAGCGTGACGGCCTCCGTCACCTGCCCGGCGGCGATCGCGTCGCGATCGCGGGCGAGAAGGGCCTGCAGCTGCGCCCTGTCCTTGTCGTCCCTCATGCTCCACCCCAACCTGCCGCCGCGGCGCGCGACGGTCGCGGCCTCGTCCCGACCCGCTCCTCGGGACCCATTCCAAAGGAGTTATTCTAGCGCCCCGCACGGGCTGCGGGGTGACCCCTCCCTCACGAGCGGTGCCCACAACAGACGAGCGGGACGGTCTGGGGGGCAGGCGGGGTGCTCCGGGGGCCGCCCGCCGCCGGCCGGGCGCCTCCCGGGAGCACGGACCACCTCCCCATATAATGGCCCTACCGCACGCCTGCCGCGGGGCCTCCCGAGCGCGCGGGACGAGGGGGCAGAATGGACCGACGACCCGAGCTTCTCGACTTCACCTTCGCTTCCGCCGACGGCGCGAGCACCCTGCACGGGCGCGCCGCGTGGCCGGCCGGCATGGGGCCCGCCGCCGATGCGGGCACGCCCGCCTCGGCGCTGCCGCGGCCGCGGGGCGTGGTGCAGGTCGTCCACGGGATGGCGGAGCACGTCGAGCGCTACGACGAGCTCGCGCTGTGGCTCGCCGAGCGCGGCTGGCTCGTCTGCGCACACGACCAGATTGGTCACGGCCGCTCTGCCGACCCCTCCCGCTGGGGCTCCATCCCCTCGCGCGGGGGCAAGGAGGCCCTGCTCGAAGACGTCGACCGCCTGCGCGCGGCCACCGCCGCCCGCATCGCGCCGAACACCCCCTACTTCCTCCTCGGCCACTCCTTCGGCAGCTTCGTCGTGCGCGCCTACGCGGCGAGGCGGGGCGCGGGGCTCGCCGGCGTCGTCGTCTCGGGCACCGGCTACGTGCCGCCCGTGGCCTCTGCCGCCGGACGCGCGCTCGCCCTCGCCGTCTGCCGTCTGCGTGGAGACGAGTGCCGCAGCGAGCTGCTGCACTCCATGGCCGACGGCGCCTACGCCAAGGCGGTCGAGGGGGCCGAGAGCGGCTTCGAGTGGCTCTCGTACGACGAGGGGAACGTGGCCTCCTACATCGCCGACCCGGCGTGCGGCTTCATGTTCTCCGCCGGCGGCTACGCCACGCTGTGCGACCTCACGCTCGAGACCTGCGGCCAGGCCTGCGCGGACAGGGTCCCCAAGTCGCTGCCGCTGCTGTTCGTCTCGGGCGCGGACGACCCGGTGGGAGGCTGCGGCAAGGGGGTCGCCAAGGCCTGCCAGCTGGCGAGGCGCGCCGGCTCGACGGACGTCTCGCTCAGGCTCTACCCGGGGATGCGCCACGAGATTCTCAAGGAGGACGGCAGGAGGCTCGTCTACCACGAGCTCCTCGACTGGCTGGAGGCACGCTCGTGAACGGCAAGAGGTACGTCATCGCGCTCGACCAGGGGACCACCTCCTCGCGCTCCGTCCTGATAGACCGCACGGGGAGGATGGTGGACTTCGTCCAGAGGCCGTTCCAGCAGATCTTCCCCGAGCCCGGCTGGGTGGAGCACAACCCGCAGGACATCCTCTTCACGCAGCTCGGCTCCCTGACCGAGCTCCTGCACCGCCACAACCTCACCGAGCGGGACATCTGCGCCATCGGCATAGACAACCAGCGCGAGACGACCATCGTGTGGGACCCCACGACCGGCGCTCCGATCGCCAACGCCATCGTCTGGCAGTGCCGGCGCACCACCCCGCTCGTCGAGGAGCTCTGCGGCACCCCCGAGGTGCGCGCCATGGTCCGGGCAAAGACGGGCCTCCTGCCCGACGCGTACTTCTCCGCCAGCAAGATCCGCTGGCTGCTCGACAACGTCGAGGGGGCCAGGGAGCGCGCCGAGGCGGGTGAGCTGCTCTTCGGGACCGTCGACACCTACCTCGTCTGGGTACTCACGGGCGGCCTCGTGCACGCGACCGACCCCACCAACGCGAGCCGCACGATGCTCTACGACATCCACGAGGGGCGCTGGGACCCCGAGCTCCTCGAGCTGTTCGACATCCCTGCCTGCATGCTGCCCGAGGTCAGGCCGAGCGCGGGAAGCTTCGGCGAGACGAGCTACCCCGGCATCCCGGCGGGCATCCCCATCTGCGGCGTCGCCGGCGACCAGCAGGCTGCGCTCTTCGGCCAGTGCTGCTTCCGGGCGGGCCAGGCCAAGAACACCTACGGCACGGGGTGTTTCCTGCTCATGCACACCGGCGGGACCGCCCCCACCTCCACCCACCAGCTCGTCACGACCATAGCCGCCTCTGCACCGGGCTGCGACCACACCGAGTACGCCCTCGAGGGGTCGGTCTTCGTGGGCGGGGCGCTCCTGCAGTGGCTGAGGGACGAGCTGGGGCTCCTGCGCTCCTCGAGCGAGTCCGAGATGATCGCGGAGCGCGTGAGCGACACGGGGGGCGTCTACGTCGTCCCCGCCTTCACGGGCCTCGGCGCTCCCTGGTGGGCGCCGGAGGCGCGCGGGCTCATCTGCGGCCTCACGCGCGGCACCACCCAGGCGCACGTCGTGAGAGCCGCCCTCGAGTCCATGGCGTACCAGGTCCACGACCTCGCGCGGGCCATGGAGGCCGACGCCGGCCGCAGGATCGAGACGCTCAACGTCGACGGCGGCGCCTCGCAGAACAAGTTCCTCCTGCAGTTCCAGAGCGACGTCCTGCGCTGCCAGATCAGGCGCCCCCTCAACACGGAGACGACCTCCCTCGGGGCCGCCTTCCTCGCGGGCCTCGCCTCCGGCTTCTGGGAGGACCCCTCAGAGCTCGAGGAGCTGCGCCAGAGGGACCTCGTCTTCGAGCCCGAGATGGACGAGGCGCGCGCGGACGCCCTCGTGGCGGGGTGGCGCAAGGCGGTCGAGCGCACGCTGCTGTAGCGTGACCACCGGGGCCGCACGTCACGCGCGCGACCACCGCTGGTAACCGTCCCGTTACCCGCGGCCGGCGAGGGCTTACAATCGGGACGTGCGTCCTATGGTCACCCGTCGGATCGAGAGCAGGCCGAGACGCCCCTCCGGGGCGGCGCGCCCGCGCCTCGTACGCCGGGCCCCAAGGTCAGGAGATGTGCCATGAACGCTATCGACGAGCCCTTACTCTACGCCTGGCTCAGGATGTCGACGACCCTGGAGGACATCCAGCCCTACACCCGGCTCACGAGGAACGAGTCGCTCATCTGCCACGTGCTCTTCCGCCAGGAGAAGACCCACCCGGGCGTACCCCTCACCCCCACCGACATCTCCCGCCGCACGAAGATCAGGAAGTCCCAGGTGAACAGGAGCCTCAACCAGCTCGAGCGAAGGGGCATAATCACACGCGAGCATTCGACCGCCGACCGGCGGAAGGTCTACGTCCACTTCATGACCGAGAACGCGAGCGCCTTCTTCGAGATGTACGCCAAGTCCATCGAGATGACCGACAGGTTCGTGAGCGCGGTCGGCGCCGATGAGGCGGAGCGCCTCATTGCAGTCATGGACAAGGTGACCGAGATCGCCGAGTCGGTCTACCTAGGAGAGGACGAGCAGCGTGGCACAGGGGACCTACAAGTCTAAGCAGATGATCGTCGTCCGTCGGGACCTCAAGATGCGCAAGGGGAAGATCGCAGCGCAGGCCGGGCACGCGTGCGTGGAGGCGACGCTCATGGCGCTCGCGCGCGAGCGGCGCCTGGACGAGGTGCGGCTCTCGGACGACGAGGGCTGGGTGTACCTGGACGACGAGGGCACCGAGCCCACGCCCCTCTCCGAGTGGTTCGATGCGGGGGTGGCGAAGGTCTGCGTGTACGTGGACTGCGAGGAGGACCTTCTCGACCTCGCGCGGCGTGGGCGCGAGCGGGGCTTCCTCGTCGCGCTCGTCCGCGACGCCGGCCTCACGGAGTTCCACGGCGAGCCGACCTTCACCTGCCTCGCATTCGAGCCGCTGGCCGCCGAGCAGATCGACCCGCTGACGGGCGACCTCCCGCTCTTCTAGACAGACCCTCGGTCCCGAGGTCCTTCTCGCCCGACCTGGGACCTTAGGGGCCCGCAGGCGCCGCCAGCGCAACGTCAGGACCACCCCCGGACGACGGCTGGACCAGGCTCCCGAGCGTCGGCGAGGATGGGCCCCGGTCGTTGGTTGATTTAATTTTTTGTATCTTCCCATCCCCCGTGCCGAGCTGATGGTAGCTTTATGCGGAGTTGTCAATGAAGCGTCCCTTGGAATGGCAGACCGCTGGGACAGGGGCCGTAACCGGCTCCACGACACGGCTCCCCTCGCGGGGCTTCCCTAGGAGGAGACATGAAGGCAGCAAGGCTCGGCATCGGCGTCGCCGGTGCGCTGGTGGCCCTCTCGATCCAGCCCGCCGCGGCGCTCGCGTCCACCACCCCGGCCACCGAGGCGCCCACGGACGAGCAGGCTGCGACCAGCGCGATCGCAGCCCCAACGGCCGAGGCGACGGGAGGCGACGCAGCCGCGAACAGCTCGGCCGCGACGTCCCCCTCGACCGAAGACTCCGCCCCGGACGCCGGGCAGCGGGGAGAGGCCACGGCCTCCGCGGCAGGCACGAGGCAGGTCGTGGCGACCGGATCCCCCACGGGGGCGGTCGCTGACGCCACCGTCCATGCGCAGGGCGAGGTTCCCGAGGGCCGCGAGGCGGAGGACGAGGGCCCCAAGGACCCCTCGGAGGACAAGGACGCGGAGCAGCCCGAGCTCCCGCCGATCGCCGACGAGGCCGTCTTCGACATCTCGCCAGAGCTCACCGGATCCTCCACGAGGGTCGCCACCCAGGGCGACCGCGGGGCCGAGGGGACCAACGTCGAGAGCGACGCCTCTGCGAACGTACTCGGGCAGTACTGGCGCACGGTGAGCCTCGGCGGCAGCGAGTACCGCTTCGTGAGCCTCAAGGGCGGCGCCCTCGGCTACGACGCCGCGACCGAGAGGGCCAACGTCCGGATCGTCGGCAAGGACAGCGATGACGCGCGCTGGACGCTCGTCAAGAACGACGACGGCTCCTACTCCCTCGCCCCCGCGGCGGACAGGAGCCTGCGGCTCGACGTCTCCGGCGCCTCCAGGTCCGCCGGGGCGAACCTGTGGCTCTACGCCGCCAACGGCACGCTCGCGCAGAGGTTCCTCCTGAACCTCAACCCCACGCTGACCGAGGCGCTCCGCAATGGCAGGACGGCGGAGGAGGGCGTCTATACGCTGCGCTCCGGCGTCGCGGACGACAAGGTCGTCGACATCGCGTCCGCCTCCACGGCAGACGGTGCGAACGCCCAGCTCTGGTCGTCGAACAAGTCCCTGGCCCAGAAGTTCGTCCTCGGCTACGCCGGCAACGGCCTCTACACCATCCAGACCGGCAACGCCGGGAAGTACCTCGACGTGAAGGACGGCGGGACCACCAGGGGCACCAACGTCTGGCAGTACGCGGGCAACGGGACCCTCTCCCAGCTCTGGTACCTCGTGAGGTCCGAGGTGGCGTACACGATCCGCTCCGCCCAGAACGGCCTGACGCTCGACGTCTCCGGCGCGGGGAGCGGCAACGGCACGAACCTGCAGGTCTGGGATGACAACGGCACCAAGGCGCAGAGGTTCTCGCTCCAGCAGGCGCAGCTCGTGGAGGACGGCACCTACGCCATCGAGTCCGGGCTCTTCTACCCGCTCGTGCTCGACGTATCCTGCGGCTCCTCGGACGACGGCGCCAACGTCCAGCTCTGGTCGACCAACGGGAGCACCGCGCAGCACTTCCGGGTCACCCTCAACCAGGACGGGACCTACTCCATCGTGAACGCCGCGACGGGCAAGTCGCTCGACATCACCGGCGCGAGCAGACGCAGCGGCGCGAACCTGCAGATGTACGAGGCCAACGGCACTGACGCCCAGAAGTGGGTCATCCTTCCCGGCGAGGGCGGCCTCAAGATTCGCTCCGTCGCGAGCGGGCTCGACCTCGACGCCGCGGGCGGGGTCGTCGCCAAGGGCACCAACGTGCAGCAGTACTACGGCAACGGCACGAAGGCGCAGCTCTGGAGCTTCAGGGACGCTGACTGGGAGTACTACCGGGGCCTCGGGGTCGTGCGCGATCGGGTCATCCAGGCGGTCCGCGAGCAGGAGGGCGTGCGCTACTGGTCGATGCACAGCGGCCCGAGGGGATCGGAGTCCGAGGGCTTCGGCTGCGCCATGCTCGTCTGCTACGCCTACAACAAGGTCCTCGGCACGGACTGGTACGGGCACTGCTGGTACCTCTGGGGCTCCGCGAACGGCACCGGCGGGTTCGACTACCCTCTCGAGGTCGTGTCCGACCCCGAGCCGGGTGACATCGTCATGTACCTCGACTACGACAGCGGCTGGTGCGAGGCGGCGTCGCACGCCGCGCTCTACGTCGGCAACGGTCGCGTCATCGGCGCCAACGGGGAGGGCTCCCCGTACAGGAGGCCCTGGTGGGGCAGGGTCGAGGAGACGAGCGTCGGCGCGCAGGCATACGGCCGCCTCGTCAGCTACATCCGCTACCGCTGGTTCTAGCTCCTCGCCGGCACCGGCTCGTTGCTCATGGCGCGTGTGCCGGAGGGCGCGATTCGCCGACGTTCACCGCCCGTTCACGGATGTGTCAGTGCTATGTAAAGCCGTTTTCGCAGTAACCGGGCCACGGACACCGAGTAAGCTGGAACCAATCACAGGTACCTGTGTTTGTTTTCGCGCGATGCGCGACACAAGAGAGGAATCTCATGGCAGAGGATTTTGAGAACGAGCCCGCAAACGACGAGGAGCTCGCAGCCCAGGCGGAGGAATCCGCGGCTTCCGACGAGAAGAGCAACGACAACGCACACGACACCATCGAGGAGATGCCCCTCGTGGACAAGGTGGGCCGCCTCGGTGGCCTGCTGCACCGGTACACCAAGCACCAGGCCGAGGCCCATGGGCGCTTCGGCGACCCCCTTCGCGGCCAGGGTCGCCTGCTCACGCTGCTGAAGGCAAAGCCCGTCACCACGCAGAAGGAGCTCTCCTTCCTTCTCGACATGCGCCAGCAGTCCCTCTCCGAGCTTCTCTCCAAGCTCGAGGAGAAGGGCTTCATCACCCGTGAGAAGTCCGACGAGGACGCGCGCGTGATGATGATCAAGCTCACCGACGCCGGCAGGCAGGCCGCTCCCGACCTCACCGACATCGACCCCAACGAGGACGTCTTCGACTGCCTCACCGACGAGGAGAAGGACCAGTTCGGCGAGTACATCGTCAAGGTCACCAAGTCCCTCGAGCAGAAGCTCGTCGCCATGGGCGACGACCCCAACGCCCCGCGTCCCAGCCGTGACAGGGATCGCGGCGGCTACCGCGGCGGGCGCGGCTACCGTGGCGGTCGCGACGACCGTGGCGGACGTGGCGGCTACCGTGGCGGTCGCGACGATCGTGGCGGGCGCGGCGGCTACCGCGACGACCGCGGCGGCTTCCGCGGCGGTCGCGACGACCGTGGCGGACGTGGCGGCTACCGCGACGACCGCGGCGGCTACCGTGGCGGGCGCGACGACCGCGGCTTCAGCAAGCCCGGCTTCAACCGCGACGACAGCAGGCGCGGCTACCGCAGCTCCGGCAGGTACGAGAGCCGCAACAACCGCGACGGCGAGTAGCCGAGACAAGGGCCGACGTCAGACGGAGTCCACAACAGCCCGATAGCGGGCATCCATCGCCCCCGCCCCTCGGACCGGAATACCCGGCCGAGGGGCGGGGGCTTCTCCTTGCGCACGTCATCACCACCTGGGGGAAGGACACGCGAGGACGGGCGGCAGGACGTGCCCGGCCAGTGGTGCCCTGCCACACCCCGATCAGAGGCCCCTGGTGACGAGGGCGAGCACCCGCTCGTCCTCCCAGCGCACCTCGAGGTCGAACGGAACCCTGCACGCGCAGCTGAGACATGCCGTGGGACCCAGCGTCTCCCGCGGCCCTCCCGGCGCCAGGTCCTTCTCCGCCACCGCAGGAGGCGTCCGGAGAGAGCCGTCGCCCATGATCACGCGCGTCTCGTGCAACCAGCCGTCGAGGAGCTCGGGGTGCCTCCGGAAGTCCGCGGCGAACCCCGTGCCGATTCCCTTGAGCGTCGCCTCGAGCTCGGCCCAGGCGCAGGAGAAGGCAGTCCGCTCCCCCACCGTCGATCCGTCTCCCAGCGCCTTCGCCGCCTCGTCGCCGAACACACGGCGGGCGACGCGCGCGTCGAAGCCGATGCGGGCGAGGTCCACGCCGACCTCGGCGTCCGGGCACAAGGCCAGGGCGACCATTCCCGCGTCGTGCGAGATGCTGATCCGGGGCGTTCCGGACACGGGTAGCCTGGCGGGCGCGACGTCCATCCCGGGCTCATCGTTCGTGCCGGGCACGACGGCACCCGCGAGCGCGGGCTTTCCTCGCACGCCCCACGAGAGGTCCTCGTCGCGCGTCACGCCGGCGCACATCCTGAGCAGCAGTCCCACGCCAAGCTCCTCGAGCGAGCGCTCCGCCGGGACGCGCTCGGCGGCGGACGCGTAGCGAGGCGCGACGAGCGCACGGCACTCGCCCTCGTGTCCCCTCAGGGTGTGCGTATGCAAGATTGATATGGCTACCCTCGTACGACGTGTCATCGCGCAAGACCGCCCCTGCGGAGAAAGCGTCTTCGAACGAGGAAGGGCTGCCGCCCGACATCTCTAGAACGAAGACTCGCTATCAGAGCCGCATTGATTGTCACAGTATATAGCAATCCACACTTATGGATTATGCAAATACAATAATCATTATTATATTTCCACTCCCCTCATTTTTTGGTGGATTGAATTTGTAAGCGCAACACTGCATTCCGAAGCGCAACGTTTGCATCAAGTCCTGCAGAATGCGGCGGAAGCGTTGCGGCAAGGCGTGCAATTCGGCCTTCCGGAGGGCCCTGGGCGCC
>Ga0256406_1002358_pt1 | contig 26903 bp, 25 predicted proteins | sample RumenRJG_03DNA_FD_185986 | JGI IMG/M metagenome (GOLD analysis project Ga0256406, IMG submission 185986) | Bovine rumen microbial communities from Lethbridge, Alberta, Canada - RJG_03 | ecosystem: Host-associated > Mammals > Digestive system > Stomach > Rumen | place: Canada: Alberta | collected...
AAAAAAGGCACAGGACCTGGCGTCCTGTGCCTTCTGCCTGTAATCTGCTGAAATCAATTCAGAATCAGCCGAAATATCTCTTAAGGAGACCTGCAAATGCCTTGCCGTGTCTTGCCTCATCTCTTGCCATCTCATGAACAGTGTCATGGATTGCATCGAGGTTCTCAGCCTTAGCACGCTTTGCAAGTTCAGTCTTGCCAGCTGTAGCGCCGTTCTCGGCTTCAACTCTCATCTCGAGGTTCTTCTTGGTGCTGTCTGTAACAACTTCGCCAAGCATCTCAGCGAACTTTGCAGCATGCTCTGCTTCTTCATGAGCAGCCTTCTCGTAGTAGAGACCTACTTCCGGATAGCCCTCTCTGAAAGCTACACGAGCCATTGCAAGATACATACCTACTTCTGAACACTCGCCTGTGAAGTTAGCTCTGAGGCCTTCAAGGATATCATCCGGAACGCCCTTGGCAACGCCTACCACATGCTCGGAAGCCCATGTCATCTCACTCTCCTGTGCTACGAACTTATCTGCAGGAGCATGGCATACAGGACATTCCTTCGGCGGCTCTTCGCCTTCATAAACATAACCACAGACTGAGCAAACCCATTTTTTCATAATTAATTCTCCTTCCTTGCTGTTATCAGCTAAATTAAAATATTGTTCATCATTAATAATAGTAATTGTTACTGTTTAGATATTATCATACTGATATACGGCTGTCAACTGCTTTCTGCGGATTTTCTTCTTCCTGTTCCGCCTCAAGACAATCTTCGCAAATTCCGTAAAAATACACCATGTATCCGTCAATTCTGCCTCGGCATCCTTCCATATGCATGAAATCAGGATGTCCGGCCTCAGGGATCATCACATCTGTTACCCGACCGCATTTTCTGCAAAGGAAATGGTAGTGCGGATTTGTATTCCCGTCAAATCTATCAAAACCCTCACCGCAGTTGAGACGCAGGATTTCTCCATCTTCTGCCAGAAGCGTCAGATTGCGGTAAACCGTTCCAAGGCTGATATTGCTGTATTTTTTCCGCACAGATTCATATACCATTTCAGCGGTCGGATGATCATAGCGACCGACGAGATCCTGCTTGATGCATTCTCTCTGCCGGCTGTACTTACGTGCTGCCACGTTCATCACCTCCGGTTAATAAGAAATAATCAGCAACAACTATTATTAATGAACTGGTTCTTATTTTATTCCACGTCTTCGCGAACCATATCGACGTGCAGATCGTCATACTGGACAACATTCTCATTGACGCCGCGGTCATCTGTCGCCGCCAGCTGTTTCATACGGTCTTTCATGAAGGTTCTGCTCTTCTCGAGCATGCCAGGGCCGCAGATACAGCCGCCCACGCAGGCCATACCTTCTACCAGGTCCTCCGGCAGTTTGCCGACCTTCAGCAGCGTCAGTGCCTTCTTGCACTCTTCGGTGCCGCTGCAGCGTCTTACCTTGACATCCGGTGCATTGCCGGATTCCTTGATCGACTCGAGAACCGCGCCGGCAACGCCGCCTGCGATGCAGTAGTTCATACCGAACTTGCTGCCCTGCTGCATTTCGTCCTCGTAATCCTCCGGATCGATATTCTTTGCATCAAACATACTCAGCAGTTCGAAATAGGTCAGTGCGTAATCCGCGCCGCCGAGCGTTACGGAATCGATAACCTCGCTCTTCTTGGCAATGCAAGGGCCGATGAATACGCAGATGGCATTCGGATGCATGGCCTTTACAATACGTCCGGTAGCCGTCATCGGTGTTACCGTACTGGAAATATTCTTGACGTCCTCCGGGAAATGCTTCCTGATCAGCGTTACAAATGCCGAGCAGCAGGAGGTCGTCATCTTCTCGCCCTTCTCATAATGCTCAAGGAATTCCTCGCCTTCGTGCTTCGATACAAAATCGGCACCCAGCGATACCTCATACATATCCTTGAAGCCGAGATCCTTCAGTGCGGCACGCAGTTTGCCGGTCGTCACATCCGGTCCGAATACCGCCGAAGATGCCGGAGCGACCATCGCATAGACCTCTTCGCCGTTCTTGATCATGTTGATGACATCGACGATGAAAGAACGGTCGGAAAGCGCTCCGAACGGGCAGTTGACAACGCACTGTCCGCAGTGGATGCACTTGGATTCGTCGATCTCGACGATGTCGTCCTCATCCATCGTGATGGCATTGACCGGGCAGCTTCTCTTGCATGGACGCTCGGAATCGGCGATTGCATTGTACGGACATGCCTCCGCGCACTTGCCGCATTCCTTGCATTTTGTGTGATCAATGACGGCATGGCCGTCTTCGAATTTGATGGCGCCGAAATTGCAGGCGCCCAGGCACCGCTTTGCCAGACACATCTGGCAGTTGTTGGTGACCGTGAAACGGTTGATCGGGCAGCCCTGGCAGGCCGCTTCGATTACCTGTACGATGTTGTTCGGGCTCTTGCTGTTCGGGCTGATACGGCCGCTGGCAAGATCGACACGCTCGCGGATGATCTCACGCTCTCTGTAAACGCAGCATCTGTAGCGCGGTTTGCGCCCCGGTATGATCTTATACGGAATTTCGTTGGCCTTCTCCTCGAGTTTTCCCTCGTAGGCGAGACGGGCGACCTCCGTATTAACCTCATATTTGATTTTATTGATATCTGTAACAAAATTCCTCTTCATAACAATGGCTCCTAGTAATATTTGACTTCTACTCTCTTGCCCATCTTGCGGCACTCATGCGCAATCCGCGCCACAAGCTGCATGCGGATGCCGAGTTCAAGCGGCAGTTCCTTCGGCTGATAGGCCGTGTTGACGGTCTTGCCGACAAACAGGCTGACACTGACGCACTGCTCGATAATCATCTTCGCCAGACGCGCCGCACCGTCTTTGCTGTCGAGCTCCTTGTAGAAAACACGGTTGTGCTCTCCCTGGTTGTAGCGGAGCAGGAACTTCAGCGTACGGTTCAGCGTCAGAATGCCTTCGATCACCAGATCGATGCCTTCCATTTGAGCAACCGGCGGTATATCCGGATCCATATAATCCAGAGAAACCTTCAGCTGCCGGTTCAGGACACGCGATGCGATGCAGGCGCTTGTACCGCCGGCAATCACATGCAGGCCGCTCTGTCCGATAAAATCATGAATGAACTGCTCATCGAGCTCATCCCGGCTCGGCGGGCCTGTCAGAATATTCAGCCGCTGGTCCTTCCCGACGCTGACCACCATCGCCGTGGCGTCATCGCCCGGCACCTGTCTGTAGATCTCACGGCACTGTCCGATGACAGCCGTCGCAATACGCATGCACACATTGCCGTTATTCTGAATCAGCTGGGAAACATACTCTGCCACACGTGTCCGCCCCCATCCGAACGGATAGACATCCGGCATACCGGCATGCGTGACGCCGTCGCTCATCAGCACAAAGCAGTCATTCACATGCACCACGAAATTGTATTCGCGGATCTTCATGCCCGCTACTTCGCGGCACGTATAATTCACATCGAGGAGCTTCCCGTCCCGGTAAAACAATGTCTTCGGAGAATCGTACTCCGTCAGCTTCGCCCGTCCGTTTCTGGAAATTGTCAGAAGCACGAAGGTCGAATAGGCTATCCGGTTGGAAGCGTCCATCGCCAGCATCCTGGAAATCTCGGTAATGCAGTCATCCACACTGCTGCCCGTCTGCAGCATCGTACTGAAGAGCGTCGTCGTAACGGTCGAAAGGATATTCGCCCGGACGCCGCTCCCGATTCCGTCTGACAGGACATAGATATCCATGTCGTCGGTCTCCACATGCCTCGTCGTATCGCCGCAGACACGGTCATTATTCTTGCTGCAGCTCTTCACCGCATAATCTATATTGAATTTCACTGAGCTGTGCCTTTTAATCTCCCGAGAACCGTTGTCTCAAAAAACTGATCGACTTCTTCAGGAAGAACTTCGAAAATCTCGTCATCCACTTTGACTTTGACCTTGTCAGAACATTCACCCATGCAGAAGGAACCCTCAAGCTTGACGGAATCGTCAAGGCCGTTCTTCTTCAGCAGTTCATTGACTCTCTGGATAACCGGACGTGCGCCTTTCAGATGGCAGGCACTGCCAATGCAAATCTGTATAACCACAATATTCCCTTCTTTCTCTAATCCCTTAGCCTGCGGTTTCTTTGCGTTCTCAGTTCATAATAACATAGAAAAACGTTCCTGTATAGAATTGTCAAGGCAAGTTTTTATCAGCTTTAACAGAGATTTCAGGAATCTTTATCAGTCCAGAAATCTTCCACGATTTTGCCTGCCGTTCCGAGATTTGTCCGGCGGATGCCCGTCCAGTCGCGCGGAAAACGGCTCCGGTACTGTGCGCAGCAAAACCGCTCATCGAGCAGCGCAATCACGCCCTGGTCCGTCTCGGTGCGGATCACCCGGCCGCCCGCCTGCAGCACCTTGTTGATGCCCGGGTTCAGGTAGGCGTATTCAAATCCGCGGCCGCAGAGCCTGTCAAAATAATCCCGCAGGAGCTGCCGCTCCTCCGAAATCTGCGGCAGCCCCGTACCGACGATAATCGCCCCGATCAGGCGGTCGCTGCGCAGATCGATGCCCTCGGCGAAAATGCCGCCCATCACGCAGAAGCCGATCACCGCCTCGCTGCCGCTGCGGAACTGATCCAGAAAAGCCTGCCGCTCCTCCTCGCTCATGCCCGCTGTCTGCTTTACGACATGCAGGCCGCTCCCGGCTTTGGAAAGCTCCTGCTCGCAGAAAACGTCGAATACATCTTCCATCAGTTTATAGGAAGGAAAGAAAACCATATAATTGCCGTGCCTGGCCCGGATGATCTGCCGGATATAGCCCGCGTAGCGGATATATTCCTGCTCATTGCGCCGCGTATAGCGCGTGCTGACATCCGTCGCCGCGATGATCAGGCGGTTGGCCGGGTCGAAAGGCGAGTCGATGTACAGATCATAGTCATCACGGCTGCTGAGCATGTCTTTATAGTAGCCGACGGGCAGCATCGTGGCCGAGAAAAAGATGGCCGAACGCCCCTGGTCGAGCCTGCTGCGCACATCCTTTGACGGATTCATGCAGAAAATGGTCACCGTGCAGTTTTTCCCTTCGCGTTTCAGATAGATGGCATAGCGGTCATCCATGCGCTCAAACGCATTTTCGAACTTCCGGAGCAGGAAAAAAAGATCCTGCAGCCAGTCGCGCTTCGTCTCATCCACCCGCTTGCGCAAAAGCTCCTGGCAGACCTCCTGCATCTGCATGATGCGCACCTCGAGAGAGGCGATGCTGCTGACCGTCTCAAATGGCGCATCCGACTCATCGCGCAAGACCTCGAGCGCGCTGATCAGCCTGGAAAGCCGCCCGGAAAACTTTTTCCCGAGTCCCTTCAGGTGCTTTGCGTCCGCTTTGACCTGCGCAAGCGGCAGCTGCGCGCTGTACATGCTGCGCGCCCGCTCCACGAGGTTGTGCGCCTCATCGACGAGGAACACATAATCGCCGCCGCTGCCGAAAAAGCGTTTCAGATAGACATCCGGGTCAAATACATAATTGTAGTCGCCGATAATGGTGTCGCAGAAAAGAGACGCATCCAGCTGCAGTTCAAACGGACATACCTGATAGCGCTCGGCATACGATTCGATGCACGTGCGCGTCAGGCGGTCTTCCTTTGTGACAAGCTCCCACAGGGCTTCATTTACCCTGTCGAAATGGCCGCGTGCCCGCTCGCACAGCGCCGGATTGCAGACAGCCCTGTCCGCAATGCAGATCTTATCCTTGGCGGTCAGCGTGATCACCTTCAGCTTCAGCCCCCGGTCCTGCAGCAAGCCGCAGGTATCTTCCGCCACCGTCCGCGCAATCGTCCGCGCCGTCAGATAAAAAATCCGCTCTGCCTTGCCTTCGCCGAGCGCCTTGATCGACGGATACAGCGCGGCAATGGTTTTGCCGGTCCCGGTCGGCGCCAACGCAAACAGCACTTTCTTCTGCTCAATCGTCCGGTAGACGCCGGCCATCATCCGCTTCTGCCCTTTCCGGAAAGGAAAAGGAAAACGGCAGGCTTCAATCGATGCATCGCGCGTCTGGATCCACTGCGCCCGCATGCGGATCCACGCCGCATACTTTTCTATAAGATCCTGATACCAGCCGGCAAGCTTCTCCCGCGTCCATGTCTCGCGAAAGCGCCTGACATTGTGCTTGTCGAAGGAAACATAGGTATTTTGCACATCGATCTCCGCCAGATCGTGGTCGCAGGCATAGAAATACGCATAGCACAGGGCCTGTGCCCGGTGCACCGGCACCGCATCTTCCATGGAAGCCAGATCGCGGTACGTACACTTGATCTCGTCGATCGCCACCGTCTCGCGCAGCGAAAGCTCATGCGATTCGTCCTCTGCCATGCGCACCTCGGTGATCACGCCGTCTGCTCTGCCGGAAACGGTCAGCACGAGCCCGTCCAGCTCGCTGACATGACGCAGCGGCACCTCGGCCTTATAGCCGGCGCCGCCCTCTTTCTGGATCTTCCTGTGAAGCTTCTGTCCCTCCTGCATCGCATCGAGCTCTGCAAGGCTTCCCGCGCCCGGGTCCAGATCCCCGGAACGCATGATAAATTCAACAATATCCCGCACGGATACCTCTTCGGCAAGGTGCAGCATTTTCACGCCTCCAAAAAAGGCAGAGTCTCAGACTCTGCCTTCGTAATCTTTCAGAAAATCAAACAACAGATCCATCTGCGCATCGGTTCCGATCGTAACACGCAGATAATCGCGCGTACGCGGCGCATCGAAGTAGCGCACATAAATATGTGCCTCGCGCAGCGCCTTAAACAGCTCGCCGGCATCCAGATCCGGATGCGTCACGAAAATGAAGTTCGCCTGCGGCTCTGTGTACCGGAATCCCAGCTCCGTAAAGCGCTCACAGGACCGTCTGCGCGTCGCCTTGATCCGTTCGATCGTCTCCCGGAAATACGTCTCATCCGAAATGGATGCGGCACCGGCAGCCAGCGATGTCTGGTTGATGGTATAGGAATTATAGGAATATTTGATGTCGCTCATCGCCTTGATCAGCTCCGGACTGCCGATGGCATAGCCGATCCGCATGCCGGCCAGCGAACGCGATTTGGAGAATGTCCGCACGACGAGCAGATTTTCGTATCTGTCCAGAAGCGGCAGTACGCTGTAATCCGCAAAGTCCACATACGCCTCATCGACAATCACGATGCAGTCCTGATTGTGATCGAGAATATCTTCAATGACTTCCACCTTCTCGAGGCGCGATGTCGGCGCGTTCGGGTTCGGGAAAATCACGCCGCCGTTTGCATCATAATAATCTTCCGGCCGGATCTCAAAATGTTCGCCGAGCGGCTTTGTCTCATATGGAATCTTGAACAGTTCCGCCCACACCGGATAGAAGGAATACGTCACATCCGGGAAAAAGATCGGCTTGCCGCTGCTGAAAAATGTCATGAACGCCATGGCAATGACATCGTCCGAACCGACACCGACAAAAACCTGATCCTGGCCGACGCCGTGGTATCCGGCAATCGCCTTCGTCAGAACAGATGCGGTCGGGTCCGGATACAGGCGCAGCAGCTGCTCATCCATCCCGTCCAGCGCCTTTTTGACCGCCGGTGAAGGCGGATATGGATTTTCATTCGTATTTAACTTGACCTTGTCCGGCTCCTGCGGCTGCTCACCCGGTGTATACGGGGTTACTCTTCTGATTTTATCTTCCCATGCTTTCATTTTCTCTCCTCCAGTCCGCAGGCCTTCGCCAGTCTCCTGAACGCTTCATAGGACCGTTCAATCATCTCCGTGGAAACGCAGTAAGCCAGTCTTACGTAGCCCGGGCAGGCAAATCCTGCCGCATCAACCATGAGGATATGCTCCTTGCGGCCTGCATCCACAAACGCCGCACTCGTCTCGAGCGGTGATTTCACAAACAGGTAGAAAGCGCCCTGCGGCATCAGGCAGTCAAAGCCCAGCTTTGTCAGATTGCCGTAGAGCAGCCGGCGGTTGCGGTCATAGACCTCGATCTTCGGCCGGTCGTTCAGGCATTCGCGGACAACCAGCTGCATCAGCGACGGCGCGTTGACACTGCCGATACGGTTCGTCACGCCGATGCCGTCTCTTACCAGATCGTGGTCTTCGATCTTCGGTGATACGGCCACGTAGCCGATTCGCTCGCCCGGGAGCGAGAGCGACTTGCTGAACGAATAGACAATCAGACAGTTCCGGATGTGATCCGGCATGAAAGGCAGCTCGCAGCCGTCATAGACGAGCTCGCGGTATGGCTCGTCGCTGATCACGTAGATCGGATGGCCTATCCGCTTCTGCGCCTTTTCCAGAACCTGTTCCAGGCGGTCAAGCGTCTCGCCGGAATAAATCACACCGGTCGGGTTATTCGGATTGTTGACGATCACAATCTTCGTCTTCTCATTGATCAGCGCATCCAGCGCATCGATGTTCAGCTGAAATGTCTCCATGTCAGCCGGCACCGCGACCAGATTGCCGCCCGCCGCGATCGTATAGTTTCTGTATTCGGTGAAAAACGGGGCAAACGCGATGACCTCGTCCCCCGGATTCAGGAAAAGGTGCAGGATATCGTTGATGCCGGCGGCGGCGCCGACCGTCATGATAATATCGGTCATGGCAAAGGAAGCGCCGAACCGCTTGTTCAGATCGTCCGCCACGGCCTGCCGCGTTTCCTCAAAACCGGAATTATTCATGTATCCGTGCAGGTAAAGCGGGTCCTCATTGCGCAGCAGACGGACAGCTGTCTCATTGACGCTGGCCGGTGCCGGTACGCTTGGATTTCCGAGGCTGAAATCGTATACATTCTCTGCCCCGTACTCCTGCGCGAGCTGTCTGCCTTCCTCAAACATCTTTCTGATTGCTGAACTGCCGCCGATCAGCGGCGCCATTCTGTCGGCAATTGCCATAATATCCTGACCTCCTTACGTATCTTCATCCATCTGTGCCAGTTTCTCCGCCTGATCGGCTGCGATCAGGCTGTCGATAATCGTATCCAGATCACCGTTCATGACATCTGACAGCGTATGCAGCGTCAGTTTGATACGATGGTCCGTGACACGGCTCTGCGGGAAATTGTACGTTCTGATCTTCTCGGAACGGTCCCCGCTGCCGATCTGGTTTCTTCGCATCGAAGCCTCCTCGGCATCGCGTTTCATGACTTCCAGGGCAAGCAGTTTCGCCCGCAGAAGCCTGAACGCCTTCTCTTTATTCTGCAGCTGCGACTTCTCCGTCTGGCTGTAGATCACAATGCCGGTCGGATAATGCGTAAGGCGCACCGCGGAATCCGTCGTATTGACGCACTGTCCGCCGTTGCCCGATGCACGCATGACATCGATCCGCACATCATTCATATCGATCTCGACATCCACCTCTTCCGCTTCCGGCAAAATGGCCACCGTCGCCGCCGAAGTGTGAATGCGGCCGCCCGATTCCGTCTCCGGCACACGCTGAACGCGGTGCACACCGCTCTCGTATTTGAGACGCGAATAGGCGCCTTCGCCGTTGATCTGAAAAACGACCTCCTTGAAACCGCCGATCCCGTTCTCATTCGCACTGATGATCTCGGTCTTCCAGTTTCTGCGGTCCGCATATTTCGTATACATTCTGTAGAGATCCGCAGCGAAAAGAGCCGCTTCATCGCCGCCTGTACCGGCGCGGATCTCGACGATGACGTTCTTATGGTCGAGCGGGTCCTTCGGCAGCAGCAGCACCTTGAGCTCCTCGGTCAGCTGCTGGACGGCGCCGCGCGCATCCGTCAGATCTTCCTTGATCAGTTCCCGCATCTCGGGGTCATTTTCCTCCGAGAGCATATCCAGGGAGTCCTCGATTGTCTGATTGGCCTTTTTGTAGGCAGTGTATTTCTCGACAAGCGGGGTGAGGTCGCTCTGCTCCTTCATCAGTGTCCGGAAATGCCGCTGATCATTGACGACATCCGGGTCTGCCAGCTCCTCGTTAATCTGCTGATAGCGGATCAGCAGGTCATCAAGTCTGTCAAACATGCACATACCTCCCGTAAACAACGCGGTTATTGCCGGCCAGGTCGCGCACGGCCTTCACATCGGCAAAACCCGCTTCTTCAAACAGCGCCGCTGCCGTCTCGCCCTGATCGTATCCGATCTCGGTCAGCAGAATACCGCCGGGCGTCAGATGGGCGCCGGCCTGCGCCGTTATCTCTCTGTAAAAATCAAGTCCGTCCGCACCGCCATCCAGTGCGCTGTGCGGTTCATGGTCTCTGACTTCCTGCATGAGACCGCCGATCACATCGGACGGAATATAGGGCGGATTGCTGATAATCATATCATATCTGCCCGTGATCTTCTCAAACAGATCACTCTGTATGAACCTGATATCCGGACAGCCCAGCTCGCGCGCATTGCGTGCGGCGATTGCCAGTGCCTTCCCGGAAATGTCCGAGCCGGCGGCATCCCGCAGCCCGGCCTGTTTCGCCAGGGTGATGATGATGCAGCCGGAGCCCGTGCACAGATCCAGCACGCGGCTGTCCGGCGTAAGATAAGGCAGCGCCGTCTCGACCGCTGTCTCCGTATCCTGCCGCGGAATCAGCACACTGCTGTCCACATGAAACGTCAGTCCGCAGAAATCCGCGGTACCGGTGATATACTGCAGCGGCTCATGGGTGCACCGCCGGCTGATCAGCGCATCATAGGCTGATTCCACGTCTGCGCCGGCAGGTTCCTGCATCCGCATCAGATACTGCTGCAGATCGATGCCGGCCGCCGCCTCCAGCAGCAGCAGGGAATCGGTCTTCGCATCGTCAATACCGCTGCGCTGCAGCCGCTCCATGCCGGCCCGGCGCAGCATATACAGCGTCTTCGGCCTGCCGCCCGCGTTCTGCAGCCTCGGCTCTTCGCCTGCGCCCTGCGTCTTCGTCTCTTTCTCACTGTGCATGACTGTCTCCCGCATCACCGCGCATCACTGCACTGCGCGCGGTGCTTATCAATCATCGTCCTTGCTGCTTTCCTGACCGCCGCCGAAAACTTCCTTCTGAAATCCGCGCCAGTCATAGATCGCCTCTATAGAAGCGATCGCCACCTCGAGCATATCGCGGTCCGGCTCCTTCGTCGTCAACTTCTGCATCGCCAGTCCCGGTCTGCTGAGCACATCGGAAATCTTCGAATTGCTGCGCCCGGCAAACTGAATAAACTCGTAGGAAAGACCCGCCACCAGCGGAATCAGTACGAGCCGCGACACCACTCTGCCGACCGGTGTCGACGCCCGAACGAACATGAACACGATGATGCTGATGATCATCACGTACAGCAGAAAGCTCGTGCCGCAGCGCTTGTGCAGACGGGAACATTTCTCCGCATTCTCCGGCGTCAGCTCGAGGCCATGTTCAATGCAGTTGATCGTCTTGTGCTCGGCGCCGTGGTACATGAACACGCGCTCGATGTCCTTCATCTTCGAAATCAGATAAATATAAAGAAAGAAAATGATCAGCCGCACAATGCCTTCCACGACCGCGATCAGCACCTGGTTATCCGTATGCCCCGTGATCAGGGCCGCCGCCCCGAGCGGCGCCAGCATAAACAGCGCGACCGCGATCACGACGGACAGCACAAGGGAAAAAACGATGGCCGCCCGGTCCCTGATCTCCGCTCCGCGGCTCTTCTCCTTCTCCTGTTCCTCCTCTTCCTCATCATCAGCCAGTTCCGCCGACCAGGTCAGCGTCCCGATGCCGAGATAAAGGGAGTCAAGAAAGGCCAGCACGCCGCGGACGATCGGGATGCGGCGGGTATGGAAACGGCTGTTCAGTCCTTCATAGCTCTTGTGCTCAACCTGGACCGACCCGTCCTCCTTACGCACCGCGACCGCGTACAGATCCTTATAGCGCATCATGACGCCTTCGATCACCGCCTGGCCGCCGATATTCGCATACCGCATGTAAAAACCTCCGGAAAAAGGTATATAAAGCAAAGAGGCTGAGGTTTCAAAAACCTCAACCTCTTTATCCTGCATTCACTTACCGATTTATTATGATAAACCGTACTTCTTGTTGAATTTCTCAATACGGCCGCGTGCGGATGTAGCCTTCTGCTGACCGGTGTAGAATGAATGGCACTTTGAGCAGATCTCGACATGGATCTCCGGTTTGGTTGATCCTGTTACGAAGGTATTGCCGCAGTTGCACGTTACCTTTGCCTGATAGTACTTTGGCTGGATTGCCTCTTTCATGTTATTCACCTCGCTCAACCTATTCTTGAAAATCCTCCGCACTATTGCTTCGGACTCCTGATATCATAAAAACAGCTTTTTAATTTTAGCATAGAAATGTAAAGAGTGCAAGTGTCCTGTTGATTTTTTCACAATGCACGGGTTTTTAAAACCATGTTGACGAATTCTTCATTGGTCTTCGTGTACTGAAACATCTTCAGCACCGTCTCGGTCGCTTCCTCCGACTTGGTGCCGCGGAGCGATTTGCGGATCTTATACATCGCGTCCAGCTCCTCGCGGGTCAGCAGCAGGTCCTCGCGCCGTGTGCCGGACTTCGCGATATCAATCGCCGGGAAAACACGCTGCTCGGAAAGCTTGCGGTCCAGAACCAGCTCCATGTTGCCGGTTCCCTTGAATTCCTCGAAAACGACATCATCCATCTTGCTGCCGGTGTCGACCAGTGCCGTGGCGAGCACCGTAAGACTGCCGCCCTCACGCATATTTCTGGCCGCGCCGAAAAACCGCTTCGGCATGTGCAGCGCTGCCGGGTCAAGGCCGCCGGTAAGCGTACGGCCGCTCGGCGTAACCGTCATATTGTAGGCACGCGCCAGACGGGTAATGCTGTCCAGCAGAATCACGACATCCTGCTTGTGCTCAACGAGACGCTTCGCCCGCTCCAGCACCATCTCCGCGACCCGCTTGTGGTGCTCCGGCAGTTCATCGAAGGTCGAATAGATGACCTCGACGCGATCGCCCTCGATAAATTCCTTGATATCCGTCACTTCCTCCGGCCGCTCATCAATCAGCAGAATGATGATGTTGAGGTCCGGATAGTTCGTGTGAATGGCCTGCGCCACCTGCTTGATCAGTGTGGTCTTGCCTGTCTTCGGCGGGGAAACGATCATGCCTCGCTGGCCGCGCCCGATCGGCGCCACAAGATTCATCATGCGCATCGAAACCGGTGCGCCGGGTGTCTCAAGATTCAGTTTTTTATTCGGAAAGATCGGCGTCATGTTCTCAAAGTTCATCCGCATCTGCGCTTCTTCCGGCGCAAATCCGTTGATCTTCTCGACACGCAGCAGCGCGTTGAACTTCTCATGCTCATTGCGTATACGCATCGTGCCGTGCACGATATCGCCTGTCTTCATATTAAAACGGCGGATCTGCGCGTGCGATACATAGACGTCCTCATCGCCCGGCAGATAATTCGCACTGCGGATGAAGCCGAAGCCGTCCGGCAGCACTTCAAGGATGCCGTCTGCCACGAGATCCGAAGACGGCACTTCCTGTGTCTGTCCAAACGAAACCGTCTCCTCAACGGCCGCAGGCTGTCTGCGCATCCGGCCGCCTGCCTGGCGGTCGCGCACGGCGCTGTCACCGCGCTGCATATGTTCACGGACGGCGCTGTCGCCGCGCTGCGTACGTTCACGGACGGCACTGTCACCATGCTGCGTACGTTCACGGACGGCATTGTCGCTGCCGCGGCGCACGGCGCGTTCTCGGCCGGTATTTTCTCCGCCGCGCGCCGCCGACCGGTCACGGCCTGTGCCGGTGCCGTATCTCGTCGTTCTCACGCGGCGTGTCTGATGGCGTTCGCCCTGCCCCTCTGACCGGACAGGTGCCTCGCCGTAACCGCCATGAGATGCATATTCTCTTGTACGCACACCGGCATCTCTGCCTTCCTGCGTCCTTATGCCTGTCATCGTCTCGCGGGCCGGCGCCTCCCCGGCGCCCTTAAGTGTCCGCGTCTCTGCGTCATTTTCCGGTGCCGGCGCCTCTTCTTCATTCTTATGCATCGCCGTCTCCCCGGCATTTCCCGGCGCATCCCCGGCATTCTTATTCACCGGCGCCGCCTGTGTCTGTCCGTCCTCTTCATCCAGATGCAGGCTGCTGACCAGTTCCACCAGCTGCGCCTTGCGCATCGTCGATGTATTCTTAATTCCCTGCTGTTTCACGATCGCCCTCAGCTGTGCGACCGATAATGTCTCATATTTACTCTTTTCCGGCATATAACCTCCATATCTGAACAACTCCGGTGCGGCTTTGCCCCGGATCTGATGAATTGCCGTCTATTGAACTGCTATTTGGAATTCTGTATAATTTATCGTGTGAATATTCTGGAAAGACTGCCATACGGCAGGTTCTGAAGAAATAACCAGATAAGGTATTCATTATTATACATGAATCCGTTTTAAAATAAAAGCAGAAATGTATACATTAATGTAAAATTATTGCACTGAATTTTGTAAAAAATTAACCCTGCGAATATTGCAGTTTTTTATTGAATTCATAAAAAAATTATATTAAACTAGAGTAGATTTATCCGCTGTACCACGCTAAAGTGACAGCATAGATAATAGAACCTTGCGTTCTTTTTAAAGGAGGTATTTTCAATGAGCTACAGTGATGACGTTATCGCCCGTGTCAAGGCAAAAAATCCGGACCAGCCGGAATTTATCCAGGCAGTAACAGAAGTTATTGATTCCCTTCGCCTCGTGGTTGATAACGATCCGAAATATGAAGAGAATGCCATTCTCGAGAGAATGACTGAGCCAGACCGTGTAATCATGTTCCGTGTTCCATGGATCGATGACAACGGCAAGGTACAGGTCAACAGAGGTATCCGTGTACAGTTCAACAGTGCAATCGGACCGTACAAGGGCGGCCTTCGTTTCCACCCATCCGTAAACCTCAGCATCATCAAATTCCTCGGTTTCGAGCAGTGCTTCAAGAACTCTCTTACCGGTCTTCCGATCGGCGGCGGCAAGGGCGGTTCCGACTTCGACCCTAAGGGCAAATCAGACCGTGAAGTCATGGCTTTCTGCCAGAGCTTCATGACAGAGCTTGCCAAGTATATCGGTTCCGATATCGATGTACCGGCAGGTGATATCGGTGTCGGCGGCAGAGAGATCGGCTACCTCTACGGTCAGTACAAGCGTGTTACCGGTCTTGCAACGCCAGGCGTTCTGACCGGCAAGGGTCTTACCTACGGCGGTTCCCTTGCACGTACAGAAGCAACCGGCTACGGCCTCGTTTACCTCGTTCAGGAACTCCTGAAAGACAGAGGAGACAGTCTTGACGGCAAGACAGTTGCTGTTTCCGGTGCAGGCAATGTTGCTATTTACGCAATTGAGAAGGCTACGCAGCTCGGTGCCAAGGTTGTTACCTGCTCTGATTCCACAGGCTGGGTATACGATCCGGAAGGTATCGATCTCGCAGCTCTCAAAGAGATCAAGGAAGTCAACCGTGCACGTCTTACCGAGTACAAGAAGTACAGACCGAATTCTGAATATCATGACGGCCGCGGTGTATGGCAGATCAAGGTTGACATCGCTCTTCCTTGCGCAACACAGAATGAGCTCTTCCTCGAGGATGCAAAACAGCTCGTTGCCAACGGCTGCAAGGTTGTCGCAGAAGGTGCCAACATGCCGACTACGATGGATGCAACCGAATACCTCCAGAAGAACGGCGTGATCTTCGTTCCTGGCAAGGCTTCCAATGCCGGCGGCGTTGCTACATCCGCTCTCGAGATGACCCAGAACAGCGAGAGACTGAGCTGGACATTCGAGGAAGTCGATGCAAAGCTTCAGCAGATCATGGTCAACATCTATCACAACATCGACAATGCAGCCAAGGAATACGGCGTTGCAGGCAACTACGTTGCCGGTGCCAATATCGCAGGTTTCCAGAAGGTTGCCGATGCGATGCTTGCTCATGGCATTGTCTGATTCTTTCTGAGCTGAACAGATTTCACCGCACCCTGCCTGGCGCAGGGTGCGTTTTTTTACAGAAAAGGGGATAAACGAATGTGGGACGGTATGCGCTATCACACACTCGCCTGGGAGCTGAAACAGCGTTTCGGCGAGCGGCTCGGCAAGCTCTCGCTCGACGGCGGCTTTACCTGCCCGAACCGGGACGGCACGCTGGGGCGCGGCGGCTGCATATTCTGCAGTGCGGGCGGTTCCGGCGATTTTTCCGCGCCCGCCGCTCTCTCACCGGATGAGCAGATCGAATACGCGAAGGCACACATCGCCGCCAGATATCAGAGCAGCCGCTATATTCTCTACTACCAGGCCTATACCGGCACCTATGCGGATGCGGACCGGCTGCGCTCCATCTATATGCCGGCTGCTTTGCGTCCGGAAACAGCGGTTCTTTCCATCGGCACGCGCCCGGACTGTCTGCCGGAAGACGTGCTCGCTCTGCTGGAGGAGCTGCGCGCCGTCAAGCCCGTCTGGATCGAGCTTGGCCTGCAGACATCCCGCGAGGAAACAGCCCGCTTTATCCGGCGCGGCTATACTGATGATGTTTTTGAGAAGGCGGTATACGAGCTCAAACGCCGCGGCATCGAAGTGATCGTACATCTCATCATGGGATTGCCCGGCGAGACAAAAAATGATATGCTGAATTCAGTACGCTATATCGCGCAGCTGCCCGTCGACGGCGTAAAACTGCAGCTGCTGCATGTCCTGAAGGGTACGGACCTGTATGACATCTGGCAGCGCGATTCTTTTCACGTCCTGACGATGGAAGAATATGCGGATATCATAGCGGACGCTCTGGCACTGCTGCCGCCGCGGGTGACCATCCACCGGCTGACCGGCGACGGACCGGCAGATCTTCTTGCCGCACCGCTCTGGAGCCGCGATAAGCGCCGCGTCCTGAACACCATCAGCCGCACGCTGAAGAGCCGCGATCTGCAGCAGGGCAAATATTTTCAAACGGAGAGTAAATATGAGTACGGATTCGATGACATTAAATAAACTTCTGATTCTCTATATGCTGGATAAGGTTGATTTTCCGCTGACCAATTCGCAGATTTCGGAATTTATACTCGGCAAGGGCTACGCCAGCTACTTCACGCTGCAGGAGGCCTTCAATGATCTTGCCGACACCGAGCTGATCCAGACGGAGACGCAGTACAGCAGCTCCTTCTACACGCTGACGAAAAGCGGAGAAGAGACGCTTTCGGATTTCATCGGCCGTATCCCCGATACCATCCGGGAGGAAATCGATCGTTTCCTGAGCGAGCACAGCTACCACATGCGCAATGAAAATGAATACACCGCTGATTATTTCCGTGACGGGACAAACCGCTACATTGTTACCTGCAGCGTGCGCAGCCGGCGCGACATGCTGAGCAAAATCGTCATGAATGTACCGGATGAGGAGACGGCACAGACCGTCTGTGACAACTGGAAAAAGAATTATGAAGATATCTACGTCTATCTGGCGCAGAAACTGCTGAGTAAATAAGAGGGTGTGCAGGCAATCCTGCACACCCTGATTTTATCTGTGCGTCTTCTCTGCTGATTAATACCAGCCGAGCAGATAATTGTAAAGATCATTGTATTTCGAAGCCGATACGCCCCAGGAGAAATCCTTCTGCATCGCACGCTTCACCATCGCATTCCACTCCGGTCTGCAGTCTCTGAATACCCATACGGCATACTTGATCGTATTGAGCATCTCGCCTGCATCGTAATTGCGGAAGCTGAAACCGGTTCCGGTCTGGTCGTATTCATTATAAGGCTCAACCGTCTCCTTGAGACCGCCCGTCTCGCGGACAATCGGCAGAGAACCGTAGCGCAGCGCCATCAGCTGGCTGAGGCCGCAAGGCTCAAAGCTGGACGGCATCAGGAACGCATCACTGGCCGCATAGATTCTGTGCGAACGGCGGTTGTCATACATGATGCTCGAGGAAACCTGACCCTTGTAGCGGTTTTCGAAATACCGGAACGAATCCTCAAAACGCTGGTCGCCGGTGCCGAGAATGACAACCTGTATATTCTTGTCCTGCACAAGCTCGTCCATGATGTAGTTGACCAGATCAAAGCCCTTCTGCTCTGTCAGTCTCGAAATCATGCCGATCATGAATTTATGGCGATCGACCTCCAGACCAAGCTCATCCTGCAGATCCATCTTATTGCCCTCTTTGGCGCGGATAAACGCGGTATCCTTATAATTAAACGGAATGAAAGGATCCGTATGCGGATTGTACTCGTCATAATCGATGCCGTTGACAATACCAGAGAGGTTGTTGGAACGGGCACGGAGCAGACCGTCAAGTCCCTCGCCGAAATAGCTTGTCTTGATCTCGTCGGCATAGACGCTGCTGACCGTTGTGATCCAGTCCGCATAGACAAGACCGCCCTTGAGGTAATTGCCCTCCTTATAGGATTCCATCTTGTCCGGCGTGAAGAAATAATCGTCGAGGCCGGTAATCTCCTGCATCTGCCTTACGCTCCATCTTCCCTGGAACTTCAGGTTGTGAATCGTCATGATGGATTTGACACCGTTGAAGAAATCGCCGTAGTATTCCGGCGTCTGGTATTCATTTCTCAGATAAACCGGAATCAGGCCGGTCTGCCAGTCATGACAGTGAATGATATCCGGTCTGTAGCCGAGCACGAAGCACATCGTGAGCACGGCCTTGTCGAAATAGGCGAACTTCTCGAGATCCCATTTGCCATCCTCGTAGATGCGGTCGCCCGAGAAATAATATTCATTGTCGATAAAGTACCAGGTTACATTATCCATGTGAAGTTCGAAAACACCGGCATAGACGGACTTGCCTGCGATGTTGACCTGAAAATTCGTGATATAGTCCATCTGCTCCTTGTACTGCATCGGAATTACCCGGTAAAGCGGCAGTACAACAGATGCCTCACAATCGTCATGCGTATTAAGTTCCTTCGGAAGCGATCCGACAACATCTGCGAGACCGCCGGTCTTAATAAAAGGAACTGCCTCTGAAGCTGCAAATAATATCTTCTTCATCGCTCTGATCTCCATATTCTAATGCAAATGTACTCCTGTCAATCCAGAAATACCTTACAATAATTCGTGATTTTCGTCAAGTTTACATCTGTTTCTTCACTATCGTGTACTCGTTGCCGGCCGTAAAGTACGGACAGGCAAATTCCTGATCATAGTACATACGGGCCGCATCATCTTCATCCATCTCCGCGTCAAGCTGACACATATAATCGCCGTAATCATAATCGTAATAATAATACAGGCAGATATCGCAGCTTGTCACTTTCTTCTTATCCATGGCTGCCTTCCTTTGTTTATCAATATCTACATTTTCATATTACCATATTATTTACAAAATCGACAGAATGACATAAAATAAAATGGTTGAAAGAGGCGGTATACATGTATCCGGAAGGATTTTCAAGAGATATACAATTGATTTTTTCATTCAGGCAGAGATGAACAGACGTTCATCTCTGTTTTTTTATTTTAGCATGGTAAAGGGATGATGTTATGAAAAAGATTCTTCTGATTACGCTCGGCAATCTGCTCTATGCTTTTGCGAGCGCCTATTTTATTCTGCCGCAGGGGCTGATCACCGGCGGCACGACGGGTCTTGGCATATTCTTCAATCACATATGCGGCCTGCCCATCACGGTATTTATCTATCTGTTCAATGCGGCCATGTTCCTGCTCGGGCTGGCCGTGCTCGGAAAACGATTTGCGCTGAGCACCCTGCTCAGTTCCATCGAGTACCCGTTCCTGCTCTCGCTCATGCAGCTGCTCTACCGGGTCACGGGCAGTCTGACGCAGGATCTGCTCCTGAGTGCTCTCTACGGCGGCATCTGCATCGGCCTTTCCATCGGCCTGATCATCCAGCAGGGAGCATCCAGCGGCGGCATGGATATCCCGCCGCTCGTACTGGAAAAGCTGACCGGCTTTCCGGTATCCGTCTCACTCAACCTGTTTGATCTGCTGATCCTGCTCCTGCAGGCGTTTACGACAGACCTGAACTCCATCATGCACGGCATCCTGCTCGTGATCACCTACACCGTCGTGCTCGACCGTGCTCTCGTATACGGCCGCCAGCAGGTTGAGCTGCGCATCATCAGCCCGAAGTGGAAAGAGATCAACGAAGCTGTGCTCTCGGAATTTGACCGCGGCAGCACGATCACACCGGTGATCGGCGGTTACACCGGCGAGTCCTACAGGCAGATCACAACGGTTGTCTCCAAGAGAGAGCTGTTCGGCGTGCAGCAGAAGGTGCAGAGCATCGACAAAAATGCCTTTATGACGATCGCCAATGTCCGCGACGTACGCGGCCACGGCTTTTCTCTGCGAAAAGTTTACAAACAGTAAAAAGAAGGAGCTTCGGTTTCACCAGATAAACCGAAGCTCCTTCTTCATGCACTGCCTCAGGCAAGAATGCCGAAATGCTGCAGCAGAATACGCAGGCCGATGATAATCAGAATAACGCCGCCGGCGATCTCCGCTCTTGCCTTGTACCGCGCGCCGAAAATGCTGCCGATCTTCACGCCGATCGCCGAGATGACGAACGTGATCACACCGATGCAGGTTACGGCCGGCACAATGCTGACATTCAGAAAAGCAAAGGACACGCCGACCGCCAGCGCATCGATGCTCGTCGCCACCGCCATCAGGAACATCTCCCCGAATTTCAGTGAGCTGTCGACATCCTCTTCTTTCCCGGAAACCGCCTCACGGATCATGTTGGCACCGATCAGGGCCAGCAGAATAAACGCGATCCAGTGATCGAATTTCTCGATATACCGGCTGAAGCGGCTGCCGAGAAGCCAGCCCAGAAGCGGCATCAGTGCCTGAAAGCCGCCGAACCAGGCGCCGCAGATCAGCATATGTTTAATACGGATCTTCTGCAGAGCAAGTCCCTTGCAGACAGAAACCGCGAAAGCGTCCATCGCCAGTCCGACAGACAGAAGAATCAATTCCAGTGTACCCATAATTTCTCCATTTCCTTAATAACACATTGGCATTTATTATACACGTCTTGTCCCCGTGTGGCAATCCGATCTTTTCTGTCCGGCGGATATGTGGTAAACTTTGGAAAAAGCTTCAAGGAGGAAATGATGGATACCTATGCAGTCAAACCCGTTTTCAGCGGCCGTTTCCGGCAGATCCCGCTGTCTGTCCGCGTGCCGGGGTCCAAGAGCATTACGAACCGGGCGCTCATGATCGCCGCCCTTGCCGACGGTACGACCCTCCTGCGCGGCGCACAGTTCAGCAGCGACGCACAGCACTTCATGCAGTGTCTGAAGGATCTTGGTTTTTCCGTCGAGGATGACCGCCGCGCGCAGACAGTTCTGGTGCGCGGTGAGGCCGGCCGCATCCCGAAGGAGGAGGCGTCAATCAACGTCGGCAGCGCAGGCACCGCCGCCCGTTTTCTGACCGCGATGCTGGCCTTTTCACAGGGGACATGGCACCTCGACTCTTCCGAACAGATGCGCCATCGCCCGATGGCCGCGCTTCTGGACGCGCTGACAGGACTTGGCTGCGGCATCACACCGGAAGGCGAACCGGGACATTTTCCTTTTACCATTCACGGCGGACGGATCACCGCATCCGGGGTGACCGTCAACATCGACCAGAGCAGCCAGTTTCTCTCTGCTCTGCTGATGGCAGGCGTGCTGACGGATCACGATTTTGACGTACATGCGGCCGGCACGCACGGTCTTGCCTACACTTCCATGACCATGGCGATGATGCAGGCATTCGGCGCCGACGTGACGAATACGGGCCGGACCTATCACATTCCGGGCAGCGCCGCCTACAAATGCCGCGAAGAATACGAGATCGAACCGGATGTTTCGGCCGCTGCCTATTTCTACGGGCTGGCTGCCATTTCCGGGGAGTCGGTTACGGTGCAGGGCGTGCACCCGGACAGCCTGCAGGGCGATATCCGCTTTCTGGACGTGCTGGTGCAGATGGGCTGCTCTATGAAGGATACGCCGGAGGGCATCCGGCTGACCGGCCCGGTAGCCGGCAGGCTGCACGGCATCGATATCGATATGCATGCTTTCTCGGACCAGGCGCTGACGCTCGCCGCGATCGCGCCGTATGCCGACGCACCGGTGACCATCCGCGGCATCGGCCATATCCGCGGGCAGGAATGTGACCGCATGGCGGCGATCACGCAGGAACTCGGCCGCATGGGCATCCGCACGCAGGCGGGAAGCGATGAGATCACCATCTGGCCGGGGCAGCCGCAGCCGGCGCTTGTGCAGACCTATCACGACCACCGCGTGGCCATGGCCTTTGCACTGACAGGTCTTCGGTCACCTGGCATTGTCATTGACGACCCGGACTGCTGCCGCAAAACCTTTGCAGATTATTTTGCTGTACTGGACGGCGTATGCCGGCAGATCACCGGCGATGCCGGGGCTTAAAAGCCGCCTGACGGCTCCAAAAATAAAAAGCCGGCGATGCCAAGGCTAATAGCCGGCTGTGCCGGAATAATAAAAGGGAGGATCCATCCGGGTCCTCCCTTCTGCTTTCTTTCTGCTTTATTCATCCTTTTTCAGAACGATATGCTCTGCATCTTTGTAGATGCTGCCAGCCGGAATCACGCCGCGCACGCATGAAACCGGATAGATATTCGTATGGCGGCCGACCACCGTGCCCGGATTGAGCACCGTGTTGCAGCCGATCTCCGCCCAGTCGCCCAGCATGGCGCCGACCTTCTTCCGTCCGGTCGGGATCAGTTCATCGCCCTTGATGATGACATTGGCGCGGTCCGCCTTGACATTGGACGTGATGGAGCCGGCTCCCATATGCGCGTGGTATCCGAGGATCGAATCACCGACATAATTGTAATGCGGCGTCTCGACATGATCGAACAGAACCACGTTCTTGAGCTCAACGGAATTGCCGACGACGGTCTCCTTGCCGACAATGGCGCTCTCACGGATGAAAGCACAGTGGCGGATATGCGCACCGTGATCAATGATGCACGGCGCACCGATATAAGCGGAATCAAAAACCTCCGCATCTTTGGCGATCCAGATATTTTCCTTCGGGCTGTAAAATTCGTCCGCCGGCAGTGTCGGTCCCAGCTGCAGGATGAAATCCTTGATGTCCGCCAGCACCTCCCATGGATATTTCTTTCCTTTGAAGAGATCCGCCGCGATCGTCTTCGAGGTGTCAAAAAGATCTTCTATCGTATACATCTTACTGCTCCTTGATCAGTTTGCCGTCCTGGCGCATGCTGTCGATAATCATATCGACATATTTCTCGCATTCCTCATAGGTCTCCGCTTCCGCCATGACACGCAGCAGCGGCTCGGTGCCGCTCTTGCGCAGAAGGACACGGCCGGTATCGCCGAGTTCTTCCTCTGCTTTGCTGACGGCTGCCTGCACCGCCGGGCTGTTCATCGTCTCGTCCTTGTCGGTCACGACAACATTTTTCAGGACCTGCGGATAAATGGTCACCGGCGCCGCCAGAACAGAAAGCGGCTGATGATCCTCCGTGATTACCTCCATGACCTTGATCGCCGTCAGGAGGCCGTCTCCCGTGCTGGAGAGACGTCCGAAAATGATGTGGCCCGACTGTTCGCCGCCGATCAGATGGCCGTTCTGCCGCATGTTTTCTGCGACATATTTATCGCCTACGGCTGTCTTCTCATATCCGATGCCGATCTTGTCGAGCGCCTTGTACAGACCGATGTTGGACATCACCGTCGTGACAACCTTGGATTTGCCGAAAATACCGGTATCCTTCATATATTTGGCGCAGATATACATGATCTTGTCGCCGTTGATCTCATTGCCCTGCTCGTCCACCGCCAGGCAGCGGTCCGCGTCGCCGTCGAAGGCGAAGCCGACATCGAGGTGATTCTGCAGCACAAATTTCTTGAGATTATCCAGATGGGTCGAGCCGCAGTCGACGTTGATGTTCAGACCGTCCGGCATGTTGGCCGTCACATAGGTATCCGCACCGAGCGTATCAAAAATGTTCTTGGCCATCTGCCATGTCGCGCCGTTGGCGCAGTCGAGTCCGACCCGGATTCCCTTGTACGACCTCGTCGCCAGAGAAATGAGGTGGCCGATGTAGCGGTTTCGGCCCGCTGCATAATCCACGGTCCGGCCGATATTTTCGCGCTCGGCAAACGGCAGAACACGGTCGGAATCCAGATATTCCTCCAGAAGGTCGATCACGTTCTCTTCCATCTTCTCGCCGAAGCTGTTCATCAGCTTGATGCCGTTGTCATAGTACGGATTGTGGCTGGCGGTGATCATGATGCCGCAGTCGAAATCATCCGTTCTCGTAATATAGGAAATGCTCGGCGTCGTCGTCACGTGCATCAGGTAGGCATCTGCTCCGGTCGATGTGAGGCCGGCGCACAGTGCATATTCAAACATGTAGCTCGAACGCCTTGTGTCCTTGCCGATGACGATTCTGGCTTTATGATTTCTGCCGTAATACCAGCCGAGATATTTTCCGATCTTGAATGCGTGGTCGACAGTCAGGCTCTTGTTGGCCTCACCGCGAAAACCATCCGTTCCGAAATATTTAGACATAGCTGCTCCTTTCAAATCAGCGCCTGCGGAAATCATTCTCCGTAATCGCTGTTATCTGATCCTGTATTGTCGGACGTGCTGCCGGATCCGGACGTGCTGTCCGTGCCGTATGCGCTGCCCGTGCCGGATGTGCTGTCTGTACCGGACGTGCTGCCCGTGCCGGACGTACTGTCCGTACTGTCAGAACTATCACTCTCCGATGTGCTGTCGGACTCGGAAGTCTCCGACGTATCCGATGAGCCATCCGACTTCTGCACCTCGCTGAGGTATGTTTTCGCATCCGAATAATACTGCGAATCCGGATAGTTATTGACAATCATCGAGAAATATTTGGACGCATTGGTATAATCACCCAGCTTCTGATAGGAACGTGCCAGGTAATACATGCTGCCCGTCGAAGACGGCGAAATACGAAGCGCTTTGACAAATGCTTCGACCGACTTCGAATAATCGCCCTCATCATAATAGCTGTAAGCCGTATCAAACAGCGAATCGATGACCGTATCCGCGGTCTCGCTGCGGATAATCTCGTAAATATCCTTGTCGTCCTCATTGCTGAGGCTGTCAGGGTCCACCTCTGCCAGCTTTGTGCCGGCTTCGTACAGATCGCCGGCCAGATAGCTCTTCAGCGCTGTCATCAGCTGGTCGCGCGCCGCCGAGTCAGTAGAAGACGACTCCTCGGAGCCGCTGCCCGTGTATTTCTTGAGCTGCTGTGTCAGATCATCGACCTGCGTATTCAGATCGTCGATCTGCGAATTGCGCTCTGAAATCTGCGCGCTGTATTCCACAATCTGCTGATTGTATTTGGCCGTCTGCGTTCTCGTAATCGTCGGCACAACAAGCAGAAGCAGCGCCGCTGCACCGATCACGATGCCGATGATAATATTGATATAAGAGGAAAGGCCGTTTGTATTCTCGCGGTAGTCCTCCTTGCGGCCACCCTGAATGACGATCGGGTTCGGATCCGCTATGCGGAAATCCCGGTCCTCCGTCGTAATCGGCGCCTTGCCGCGTTTTGTATTGATCTCCTTCAGATAATTCAGAGAAGTAATGTTGTTGCGGTCTACCTTGATCGCGCGCATGATGACCTTATGCGCCGCATTGTACTGCTCCCGCTCCATATAAAGCAGGGCCAGGAGCTGATAGGCCTTCACGTAGTTCGGATTCAGATTGACGACCTTCTTGAGCCGGTTGATGGCAAAATCGACATTGCCCTCCTCAATCTCCTCCAGTGACTTGTTGTACTGCTTGATCAGCCTGTCCGCATCCCGCAGCTGCTGCGGGTCATCCTGAATGGACTTGATATACCTCGCCGCCGGATTGCTGTTCGGCTGAAAATGGACGCTGATGACCCACTGGCTCAGCGCCGGGACAATCTCCCCGATATGATAATAGATCAGCCCGAGCAGATTCCGGGCATCCATATTCTTCTTGTTGTATTTCAGAGCCTGCGTCAGCGACGTGATCGCACCGGAAAGGTCGCGGACCTTCGCCTTGGACAGTCCCTGGTTGTAATGCCAGTTGGACGAGAATATCACTTTCCTGGCTGCCGAATCCTCATAGCCGCAGTGCGGACAGATATAGACATTATCCATCGGCATATTGCATCTTGGGCAATTCATACGGTTCTGCCTCCTAGAAATGTTTATTCAGGTCGCTGGACTTCAGTTCCTTGATCATATCCTCCATGATATCGGTGACATCACGGAGATCGTTCTTAAATATAGATTCCTCAGCCTGATCGATTTCCAGGCTCGGCTTGAATTTCTTTAATTCTTCTTCAAAATTGATCATTTATCTCTCACCCCGGTAATTCTCAGTATGCTGCCTGCCAGGTACAGCGAACCCGTACACAGCAGCACACTGCCCGTTTCTCCGGCCAGTCTGATGCCTTCTTTTACTGCACTTTCTATATCATATATCATGGCCGGATGAAAATCACCATATTTTTCAAATAATTCCGCTTCTGTTCTCAGATCCGTGCGGCGCACCGATTCGAGCTGCGTGACAACCACGCGGCAGATGCCGCTAGCACCGCAGAGAATGCGGATCATGTCCGTGTAATCCTTATCGTTGGCCACGGCAAACACCAGCACAATGCTGCGGCCTGCCAGTGCCGTCTTCATCGTGGCGGCCAGCATCTCCATGCCGCCTGTATTGTGCGCACCGTCCACGTAAATATCCGGTGCGATCTCCTCAAATCTGGCCGGCCACCGCACCGCGCAGAACGCAGAGGATATCTGCGCATCCGTCTGCCCGGCAAGCTGCGCATCAGCGCGGCCAAGCTGTCTGAATGCCGTATAGGCAAGGCTGCTGTTCATCGCCTGGTAAACCGCACGTGAACCGGCTTCAATCACCGGATCCTCCGGCGCCGCTTCTCCGGTGCCTGCGGATTTCGGCGCCGCTTCTCCGGTGCCTGCGG
>Ga0256406_1002360_pt1 | contig 26892 bp, 17 predicted proteins | sample RumenRJG_03DNA_FD_185986 | JGI IMG/M metagenome (GOLD analysis project Ga0256406, IMG submission 185986) | Bovine rumen microbial communities from Lethbridge, Alberta, Canada - RJG_03 | ecosystem: Host-associated > Mammals > Digestive system > Stomach > Rumen | place: Canada: Alberta | collected...
AGCGATATTCAAAAATGATCTCAGCCTGCGGGATATACCTGACTATTGCATCATGTTTTCCAAAAAGTATTAACGCAGCATATGTCACACCCTGATCCGTAATTGCTCCGCAATCATGAAGAAGCTGCTCATTTGAAAGTGTCGCAAGCTGCTTCTTTCCGCTCTTCTGGATCCACTTACCCCTGAAGTTCTCAATAGCTGTTTCATCCAGGTCATCAACTGTCGCACCGGAGCATATCGTCGCAGAGAAATCTTCACCCGATTCCTCATATATCCTACGGCGCATACTCTCAGGCATAGGTTTTAGAGTATCGCCTTCATAGACCCAAGCTACTCCATCGTATTGAACCGGCAGTCCTATCGGACGGCTATTTACATAGAAGACCAGTACTCTTTTGTCGTTCACATCATAAAGAATCCGAAAGTCTATATTAATCTTCAGTTTGTCAATAAGCCCCATACGCGTGCGCTCCGGTTGCTCGAATGCCTTGCTCCCAACCACACTGCGAGGTCTCTTATCGGTAATACCAAAGACAAGCTTACCGCCACCATTATTTGCCAGGGCGCAGCAGCATTTGGCTGCATCGCCAAAATCGAAGCGGTTTTTGGCCTCTTTAAACTGCGTCTGTTCGCCTTCTTTTTCTTCCAGAAGTTCCTGAATACTGTCTGTGTACGTCATATATTTTTTCTCATCCTTACTTAATCTTCGCCAGGACATCCTGGAATATCGCATAGTTATGCTTCACGCCATCGTCCAGATCAATCGAAATCATCTGATCAGCGAGGTGATGGATCTTTTCCTCGTAGAGCCGCGTCTCTTCCGCCTGATCTTTGAGTTTCGTCAGCTGCTTATTCAGGCGGACACGCTCAGATGTCGGTGCGCCGTTTATCTGTCTTTCCAAGCCGGAGATTGCTGTGCGGTAACGCGCCTGCTGTTCATGGACATAGTCTGTCCGAATCCTAGCAATCGTATCTGGCTGATAGCGATGCATGTAGATTAGACACTTGAATCCGTTCTTCTTGCCGGAATCGAAGAGCCAGTAGATCGGACGTTTACCAGAACCAGTTACGGAATACATAGCACAATGGTCAATAAAAAAGTCGTTGATAAAATAGTTTCTAATTACTTCTCTGGGAGAGCCTTTACCACCTAATGCATCTGCCACGAATCGAAGATTTTCTTCTAATGATGCACGACCATAAATCGTCTCGACAAACAAGAAAAACATGTTCACAATATCATCATCAAAGTATTCATCATCACATATCGGCAAGATACCATCTTTATCTGGAGTAAAAGTGTGATACCTTGACTGATCCCAATAGCCTCCACCAAAGGCTATTCCTTCTGTATCAACAGAAAACCGCCCAAACATACAACCAACAGCATATGATATTAGCCCTTTAATATCAGCTGTTATATCAGGTCTGTGAAGAGTTATTTCATCTTCAGCTATTTCTGGAGTCATTTCATCTTGAAGTCCATATACTCCTATAAAAAGTTCGTTTATTCTTTCTTCATTTCTTTTTACCAGATTAAACCTCTGATTTCTCTCATCCGACCACTTTTTGTATGCATCTTTAATAGTTGTGAAGCCCCTAATAAGAGGATGCCTCACAAAATCCCATGATGTCTCTACTTCATTCCAGTCATCTCTTGCAGCTTGAATACATTCTTTAACAAGCTCAACAACCGTATCATGAATTGAAGTGTCAATTAATATTGGCGTGTTCTTAACGTCTTTAACCTGCAAAGTAATTGTCGGGTTAAGTAAACGGAAATATGCTTGCGCAATTTTCGTGTTAAAGAATCCTAAGCAGTACTCTAATTCACGCAAGTTTACGATGCTGGGACCTTTAATATCAAACACGCCATACGGTGGCAAATATCTAAATCCATTTGCAGCAGCACTCGTTAATGATGTATATGTAATGCCTTCCTTGAACCAGTATTTCTGCTTTATCATGTTTGACGTCGAGTTCTTAATATAGAACGCCTGAGCTTCTTCACTCCAATCAACAACAAGGTCCACATTTCCATACCATTTTCTAAAATCACCACCCTTTGCGTAGAATATCCATCGGCTTCCTATATCATCAGAATTCACTTCCCAATGTATCCTCAGATATTTATCATTATTTGCTGTTTTATGCTGTGCTCCTGTAAAATCTCCTATTTTATCAACACTGATTCCTGACTGAAAAGCTTTAGCAAAATTGTTACTAACCCAATAAGCAATTGGGGCACCTGGTATTAGAGCAAAGCTGTCGAGTGAGGCTGTTTTATATCGGTCGTTGAGCACCGGGAACTGGAAAGGCACTCCCTGCACATCAGTTTCATAATATGCGATGTAGTCATATTGAGCCTTATAATGATGAATCTTTCTGTTTTCAAAAATAACAGCAGCCGTACCAAAATTAATTCCGAGACTTGTTCCACCCTTTCCTAAGTATGGCATATGAACCATGTTGCGAATATTCTTTGTGCTTACAATTGCTTTCCGTAATTTTTCAAAACTACTCAAGAACATCCAACTTTCCATTGTTATCATAGATACAAACCCTTTGGGAATAGACATGTCAAATCCCCGCGAAATAAAGCAAGAGAATAAATCTGCTTTAGCATCAGGGTAATGTGTCTTAACAAAGGCAGCTGTTGAATCGCTCATACTACGTGCGCCCATATACGGAGGATTTGTCACGACAACGTGATATTTCTGTGCCATCGCCTCTGCGACCTGTACAAACGGCAGAAACTCATCCAGAATCTGATACGTATACATATTCGGATTCTCATTCCGTATCTCGTCGAAACGGGCATAAAGAGATGGGAAGTCCACAGGATTTACATTCAGAATGGATCCATATTCCTTAGCATCATACATATCGGAAATCAGCGAATTCATCGCCGCTTTCAACTCTTTACGATCATCTGTAAAAGTGTCAATCATATTCGGATCAAAGCCGTTGCTCTCCATGATGGCATATACATGCGGCTGAATACCGCGCGAAAGAAACCTGCGGTCATACTGGCAGGCTTTCATCATCACGGCAAAATAAGCAAGCTGAGACGCACGTTCGTCTATGTCCAGACCATAAAGATTGTTCTGGACAATACTCGATACCGCGTCACGGGTTGTGTATCCATACGCTTCATAAATCTGCATCAGCACGTCGAACATATAGCAGATTATGTGACCACTGCCCATACAGGGATCCACGCACAGGATGTCTTCTGGCGTGAGGGCAGAATACTCCCTGTGAATTTCATCGAGCTGCTTCTGGACTTCCGGCTCCTGTTTTGCTTCATCCAGATAATATTTCCAGCTTGCTTTCAAATCATCGTTCGGATGGCCCTCTATCCATAAGCGTCCGAGAGAGTTCTCGACCATATAGCGGACGATCCAGTCCGGCGTGAACAGCTGCGTAGCGGCAGGGATCTTCTCTTTTGTGATCTTCTTATTCTTCTTTAAGTCTGCGAAGACCTTATCCTTCGGCTCAGTGTTGTAATACTGATACGACCATCCAATGATCTGTACCTGATCTTTCCAATCTTCCTCAGGAATCTGAGCGACCATCTGTTCAATGACGCTGCCATCTCTGAGCAAATTATCCGGAAACAGAAGCTCAGTATAATCCGCAATCTTCTGGAACAAGCCTGGCAAAACACCTGAGAGAGCATTGCACTGGGTGATAATGAGGTATTTGAAAAGCGCCTCATTATCATTAGTGTCCTTCAGAGCATAGACCTTCTCCATATCGAGCCCTTTCATCTCCAGATGTATCGCCTCTGCGAGAATCTCTGGCTTGAATGCTCCCTCGTTATCTGTGAATACCCGCACTTTGGAAGGAAGATAGTTATTCACTTCCATGAAGCGTAATGCAACAAAGCGATTGAACCAGGTATACGCCACTTCCTCAATGACCTGATCCATGCCTTTATCCTTCACCTTAGTAATCAGGGAAACACGCTGCTTCTTCTCCGAAGGAGTCAGAAGGACCCCGTGCGCCGCGTCTGCGTTTGGATCAGCATCAGCGCTGATTTCGTATTGATCCGCCTTCTGAGAGACACGCTCAATAAGTTCATTTCTTGCCCAGACAGCATATTTCTTTATCGCATTCTTATCCATGAAAAGATCCTTTCGTCAGTTTAATTTGATTCCATCACTGTCCTTCAAGAGGGCGGTCAGATAGGAGCGCATTCTCTCCACATAGGCATCCACGTCGGCCTGACTTTCCAGTGTCGCCTGCTTGAAGATCGCCTGCCGGTACACATTCTTGATGTGCTTCTTAGGCTGTGGCGGCGGTACTAACGTTGGCGGTTGTTTTGCCGTCTCGATGGAAGCGACCGTATCGTCCTTGTAGTTCCACATCTGTGTGGTCATACCATCGAGCAGAACAATAGTCTTCGTTGTGGCGATCTGATCCTTCATCTGTGTGAAGTAATTGTCTGCCTTCTCAATGGCATTCTTAAACTCACTGCCATCACCGCCAGCCTGATGAATCTCGGCAAGACACTCATGTACAATTTCCAGAAGCTCTTTTCGTTTTTCCTCGAGTAGCTGGTTGTGCCCGGTGCGTACCTTATCCATCAGTCCATTGAGCTGAGGGATCTGCCTATACACTGCCGGATTATTTCCGTCTACCATGGTGATCTTGCGGATCTGATTCAATGCAGTATTGGTTTCTTCATCCTTCTGAATATAAGGAAGGTCATTGCGGAGATCTGCTTCCATCTTCACGGCAGCATCGAAGACCGTAACCTGATTCTTGAAGAAGTCTTCGACCGGCTGCAGATCTTCCTTGCTGTCAAGGAGCTTGTTTTCATCCGCCACCAGACGATCGATCAGGGCAATATTGTCTTTCTGCTGAGAGAGCACATCATCCATCAGACAAATGGCAGCAGATACCTTATTGTGTTCAGGATATTTGTGACCATCATATCTGCGGTTCAGTTCCTCATAATGATTCTTCTGTTGCTCAAACAGCTCGATTATCTTCATGACGAGGCTGTCCTCATCATCCGGCACATCCATGATGTCAAAGTACTCTCGCAGGATTTCCTTTGCAGCTTTCATCTTCTGTGCGGAAGCGGACTGCTTCATTGAAATCATTACCTTGCCGCGTTCAGACTTCTTGCGTAGCATATCCGGTAGCTTCGGATTATCCGGACGGATCGTTGCACCGCCATATTTGATTGTGACCTTCTGTTGATAAATGAGAAGTGCAACAACTGCGGCGACATCGATTTCTTTCCAGCCATATGGAATCTTCTGATAGCGTGTCTGGATGTCATCCATCGAGGTTGGAAGCTTCTTCGCAGACTGCATTTCAAGATACTCCTCAACCTTGGCAGCTGCATCCCGGTTGTCCTCCATGCCTTCTATCTGTGGATTTGTGCCACGAAGAATTTCAATTACATCAGCATCGGTTTCCGCATTCCTGGTGATAAGATCCAGCTCGCTGTAAACATGAGCTACCAGATATTTCAGAGCATCATCAATCCTTGCGGAAGCTGTACCTCCGGTTACTTCAATGTGTTCGCCATCTGCATAGAACTGCGCTCCGATGATAGCCTTCTCCAGTTCTTCTTTTGCCGACGTTTCATATTTTCCGGCTTCATCCTGCTGATCGCGGATAATGTCCTGTACGGATTTCGCCAGTTGATTCACATTGCGCTGCTTCACATACTGACGTATTTTCATGGCGTTTTCCAGACATTCGTAATACGGCGTGTCCGCAAGCACAATAATTGCGCTCTTGCCTTTGGACTCCGTCATCATACGGAGTTCCTGCTTATCGTCAGGGTCTGCTGCCACAGTCAGGAAGCGAAGCGTCATGCCTCCGGTCACCGCACCAATGGTTGTGGAATCTATCATTTCATCAAATGGAAAGTCATACTTCCCATAGCGATATTTCTTCTGTGTATAAATATCACCGAAAATCATCTGTCCGATACGTTCTACAATCTTTGCGGTATCCACAGATGTATTCGCGATATCTCGAGCAATATCCTGCTCCTCATCTGTGAGGAAGATATAAGCGTCACCGCGACGGTCGATATAGTTCTGGTTCTTCAGACGGTCGAGGGACTTCTGCACAACCTGCCTGAGTTCGATCTTGTCGGCACGAATGTCATCCGCCATGAGGATGACGATGTTATCGAGATTTGCCTTTACATCATCAATGTACCGAATGAGGTAAAGAAGCTTTAACACCCTTACGTCTATATCCTCGATACCGTCATGGTTGTCAGCGGCCTTCTGGCAGCGCTCGATCACCCGGCGGATCGATCCGTCGAGCCAAGAATGTACACTGTCGTAGAATGGGTAAAGCGGTGCAATGGCATGCTCATCCTTATCCTCGATAGACTTCGCTACAATCTGAAAGCCATCCAGCATCGAACGCTCTGCTCCGGAGTAGTGCTTTCCGGCAGCTCCGTGCTTCCTTATCTCCGAGAAGATCTTCTGGATCAGGATGAACTGATACGGCACAAATGGATAGTTTACAACGAAATCTTCCGGCCCACTGTAGCCTTTGATATCCAGCACGGAATCTGTAAAGCTGAAGAGGTTCTTCATTACGTAATCGTTACGCTCATACAGGTCCCGAAGGACAGTTACAGCTTCCGGCTTCTTGGTAAGAAGTCTCTTCTGAATGACTTCATCGACAGCTGATGAGGACAGGGAGAGCCTTGTCTTGAATCTTGCCTGAATACGTGAGAACTCATCCATGCGAACCTTGATGATCTCATCAATGGCTTCCTGGCCAGTACAGACGATCCAGACCTTGCCCCCGCACTCACTACCGACTTTTTCCACAAGAGACTGCAGGTTGAGAAGTAGGTTTGTGTCGGTGCCGACATACTGGCCGACTTCGTCTACCATGAAGAGAAGACGGAAGTTCTTCGGCTTGCTGTCTACATAATCTTTGATCTCGGAAACAAGCTGGGCGATGCTGATCTCCGCTGTCTCCGTTCCGTTAAACCAGTTCCGGGCAGCGGTCTCGCTCATGCCGAGCACTTCTTCCAGCGTCTCTACAACATCGTCTTCAAAAAAGCCGAAGGAATCACGGGTCTCTACCCAAGGTGCACCATTCTTCTCTTCAAAAACACGGCGGAATTCTTCGGTCTTTCCCTGCTTTTCAATGAACTGTTCCAGCTTCGCCACCTTCAGATCCTCGCCGAGGAAGCCTAGATGGTTATAGAACATCTTGGCGAAAACCTTCAGAACAGCTGTATTGTCCTTATTGCTGAAGCCTTCAATATCGATATTGAAAAGGATTGTCTCCGTCGGTGCCTTTGTCGCTTTATCAATGAGCATGAAGGTCGCAGGATCATCAGCAAATTTTTTGCGAAACCGCTCAACTGTAGGGATCCCGTTGATGGTTCTGTTTTCCAAAATATAGGAGAGCATTTTCAGAAAGTGAGATTTACCACTTCCAAAAAAGCCGGAAATCCAAACGCCTATATCCGCCGTCGGCGTATCAAAAGCGTCATCGTAATAATTGAAGAAGGTGATAAAGTGCCGCTTCAATTCACGCGTAATGACATACTCGTTTAATTCCTGCTCGGTTGTCGTGTCTTCCTGGTCTACCTTGATGACACCATTTATTTTTCGGTTGATGTCATCAACAAACATTTCCTGAATTTTCATCTGGCGATTTCTCCTCCTATATTACGTTGAATGCCCTGTAGTAAGGGTTCGGCTTAAGTCTGTCAAACAGCTTCACATGTCTTCCATCGAATGTTCCCGGATACATTACAAGAATCGGAATGCCTCCAACTCGTGGTTGCAAGGCTTCCAGCAGCATATGAATCCGCATGAATGGAAATACATCTCCAACACCGGTTAAAAGAAGAACGTCTCCCTTTTCCGGAGCCTGGCTGCAGATCTTGTCTACATAGGCCTGCACATTAATAGATTTCTCGATCATCTTTTGAAGCTGATCTTTCCCGCGCTTTTTCTCCTGATCCGCCATGCGTGAAAGAATCCTCTTATCCTCACAGCACTGCAGGAATATTTCATACAGGTTATTTTCCTTCAGACGGCACGGCAGTGTCTGGTCTGTCAAAATCTGCTGCACAAAGTGACGGACACGCATTTCGTCTTTTGCCTCATAGCAGAACATCCTGATATTTACTTCGTTGGACAGCCCGTTTCCTTCCAGAAAATCCGGATCTTTCAGGAGTTCTCGAACTTTATCCAATCGCTCATCTATTTCTCCGCTCATATTTCCTCCTACGACAAACAGTTAAAGGCCGGTAACGCCTGTGACATTCCATCGTTCCTGATCGCATTTTCAAGGACCGGGCTGATCATGACCGGATTCAGTCTATCCGCCTTCGGACTGTCTATATAATCATTTTCCACCAGGATTTTCGTAAGAATCTGACAAACTTTTGCCATTGTGGAATTGCTCCAGGAGGCAACCAGATCATCCTGTTCCTGCAGGCGTATCATAAATGTATTCACATCTATTCTTCCAAATGACATATCAAGTGTCCTGTACTTCGTTCCAATAACTGTGATCATGAAATCCCACACAAGACGATACTGCATCATCATGGCATACAAACAAATCTGTTTCGCTGTTTCACTAGGCTGCGTTGCAATCGCAGTAATAAGCGACTGATCATTCATGGCATTCAATCGGCGAATGCATGTATGTGTCATCTGTCGAATTGACTTTTCAGTCGGATACTGGAATAGATTATCCTGCACGATCTTTTCAATTATCGTACCCTCATCACATCCATCCTTCATAAGCTTTGCTGTAGTACGCATTTCATGGAACAAAAACTGTTCTCTGGTGATCTGCGCCGATCCTTTATATGGGCTTTGGACATTTATATTTAACCTATGTGATTGACCAGAATACTTAACCATCCTGCTTCTCCTCATCCCTGACATAGTGCACCAGCTCCCCGATGTCGCAGTCTAGTTTGTCACAGATCTTCATCAGGATCGTCATCGACACAGGCTCACCCTTCGTCATCTTCGCGACTGTTCCGCTGCTGATGTCGGCTACCTTCATCAGTTCTACCTTGTTCAGATTCTTATCTATCATCAGCTTCCAGAGACCATTGTATGATAATGACATTTTTGTTTACCTCACATCTGATTTTCAGTGAAGATCATGAGTTTCCTGATATTTTATCATTATACTATTCTTGTGCATCTGTAACAACCAGAACAGATATTTTTGCTTTAAGAACTTAGAGACAGCATTAGAAATCGAGTGGTTTCAGACCAATATCAAGTCTTTGCAGTTAAGTCTCTGCTTTCCCCTGCTTCCATTGCTACTTCCATCTCATCCCATCGTATCCCTGGTCTCTAATCTATCATGAAGCATACTGATACATATTTTAGCAGAAATAAAAAAGAGGCAGTGAAGCAGATACTTCGCTGTCTCTTTATTTTTATGATTCCTGGAGAAGAAAGCGCCTTATTCCTTTCCTTCAGTTCGACCACCTTATCTGCTGTCCCTCGACGAGAGGGAAACTTACCAGATCCGCTGAATCGAGATCCTCGTGATGCATATCGCAGGCAGTGATCTGGCTGTTCTCGTAAGTCGTATAATAATAGATTCCCTTATCCATATTACAGCATGATGAATAAATTGTGATCTCATATTTGCCACCGCCAAGGTGACAGCATCCTCTCTGCTGCTCCACTGACCCAAGAATATGGAAAAACTGGCTTATGGATGCTGATTCATCGTCTCCGGACAAAGAATTCATTTTCGTAAAAGCCACCTTTACGAACCTGGATGCAGACGAGAGATCTCCCGGTATCCCAATGCCGCCCATTCCTCTGCTGTACTGCTCAAGAGGAAGTCCTTTAGCAAACCTGTTCTCTGCCGGATCCTTCGAGACCGCCTGATAGTCATTTAGTCTGAACATCTGAAAGTCAAAGGTCGGATTATTAGTCATCACTCCGACAGGATTATCATAGACATGTATCCCGTCCTTTACCGACTCTACGACAACAGATCCATTCTGGTCTGCAATCATCCAATGCAGTGGCGTGATCGGCAGGCTGTCACTGAACGGGATATTGACAAGATTTATGCGTGAAAGTAAGGTCCTTGCCTCAGACAGATTACGGCACTGCCCCAGGATCCATGGAATAAATTCAAACGGAGCAATATTATCCTTGTCATTTTGCGGGTCTGTGAAATATCCATTCCCGGGGAAATTAAGTCCGGCCATCGACAGTCCATACTCATTCGTGGCGTCATAATACAGCGGATATCCTTCGTTCACGAACGCCATTCCAATGATAGCAGGATGAGTGTCTATCGTCTTTTCTTTTCTGAATGTCAGCGGAAAATTTCTCGGAGTGACCGTTACAGTCTCATTATAGGAATATTCCAGATCCAGATTTCTGCCAAAGTAATGATCTTTTGTCGCATATGTCGCACATGTACACATAAAACCACCTCCCGGTAATTACTTACCAATCAAACATTAAATATATCTCATTTATCTCAGTCCTTCGGTCTCATCAAGGCCTAAGGCTATATTCATATTCTGTACTGCGGCTCCTGAGGCACCCTTGCCGAGGTTATCGAAGACGGCGGTAACTGCTGTATTCTCTGCATCTCCGCTGACATATATCTTCAGATAATTGGTCCCAGCAAGCTCATTCGCGTATACTGTACCAGGCTTCTCCTCGAAGTCAGCTACTGAGATGAATACCTCGCCCTCATAGAAACTGCGAAGGAATGCCCAGATTTCTTCTGCTGTCGGCTGTCCGTGGAGCAGACGGTTCTGAAGAGTGAGCGTCCCTGCCATGCCCTTGTAGTAATCATCTACCACAGGGAGAAATACAGGATCATGCTCGAGGCCTGTATACTTTACCATCTCAGGTATGTGCTTATGCCTAAGAGTCCTGCCATAGATACCAGGAGATGAAAGTACTTCTGGTCTGTCTGGCTTCTCATAGTCAGCTATCATCTTCTTGCCACCGCCCGAATATCCTGTCAGTGAAAAGAAGCTCACCGGATAGTCCTTCGGAAGGATTCCTGCCTGTACAAGCGGAGAAACTGTACTGATAAATCCAGTAGCATGACAGCCCGGATTAGCAATCCTGTGTGCCTGTGCTATGGAATCCCTCTGACCAGGTCTCAGTTCCGGAAAACCATATACCCAGCCATCAGCTGTACGATGAGCGGTTGAAGCATCGATTATCTTTACATTATCATTTTCTACAAGCGATACCGCATTGATGGCTTCTGCATCAGGCAGACACAGGAATACGATATCTGCTGCATTGATGTATTTTTTTCTCTCATCTACATCATGACGCTTCTCTGGATCAATCGTCAGGAGTTCCAGATCATCACGGCTTCCGATACGGTCATAGATCTGAAGTCCTGTAGTACCACTCTGTCCGTCAATGTAAATCTTTGGTTTCACTTTGTGTCCTTCCCGGATGTATCATCATCCGTTTTGCTGTCATTACCTGTATCAGTATCAGCCTTATCCTCTGCCTTATCAGAATCGGTATCTGATGCAGAATCCTTATCTTCTATCGGTTCATTCCACGGCCTTCCTGGATTCGGTTCAGGCGGAATGTCAATTACTGTAAACGGCTGATCCTCGAGGTTTCTGTCGCGTGAACGTTTCACATCAAGATATGTCTCGACATACGGCTCATCCTCTTCATTTCTCTGGGCCGAAAGAGCCAGATAGCGGTCATACCTGATGCTTCTCACAAATGTCATCAGTAGTGAAAGTATGCCAAGGATCCCGGCGCACATCAGGCCCAGATAGATATATCTTAGATTGGCGATTACCTGCTTAGGATCAAGTATGAATAATGCCACTCCAAGAGCTATCATTGCAACCGCGATCACGAAATTGAGAAAGGCTGAAAACGGGCCTCTCATAAATGCACACTGCAGGAAAAACTGAAGTGTAATTACTCCAAGAAGTATCAGAAGGCAGGCTATCACATAGATGAAATACGATAACAGCTGGTCGCCCATGATGATCAACAGTACGCCAACGGTGATCAGCAGGATTCCCAGTGAGAAATCATAGTTTGATACCGACCTGTACTCTTCTTTCATGAAAAAGCGTAGCACCAGCCAGCATCCACCGACAATAGCAAAACCGCTTGTCACATAGATGAATCCCACTACAGGAAACGCAGGATTTATAACAAGCAGTGCCCCGGTAATGATAAGAAGCACTGAAAGCACTATGACGGCCATCATTGCGGCGTAATTTCTGTTTACACGTTTATTCTCCATATTGACTCCTTTACCCGCAACGCTTGTGACTTTCGGGGACAGGTTCCTTTTTCACCTTCATGGTGACCTCTTTAACGATGAAAAACGGATCCGTCCCCACGTCACCGCGTTATCAACCCACCTTCCTGATCATTTCTTAGAACCGGTCCCGCCAGGCTTACCGACGTTATATTTCTGCACCTCATCGCTATCGTCAGGCAGGGTAACGGCCTCTTCTACCGAATCACCCTTGTGCAGCCTGATTCCGATATTTCCGACAGAGGTCTTGTGCATTGATGGGATGTCATCAGCTTCAAGACGCAGATGATACCCGTTCTCTGTCTTTATCACAACAGAAGTCCCGGTGTCCGCGAAGTCGACTGCCACAAGCATATCATCATCCTTGAGCTTCGTCGCGGCTATCGTCTTCCTGGTCGAATCGAATTCGCTTCCGGCTACCTTCTTTATCATACCCCTTTTCGTGACAAAATACATCTCTTTTTCAATAATTTCTGAAAGTGGCGCCACAAATACAGCTCTCTCATTCGCACCATCGAAATTACTCACGTTATCAACTGGCTGTCCCTTGTCACGGAACTTGCCGAGTGGCAGATCCAGAACCCTCAGCGTATCTGCCTTTCCTGTATCGGTAAATATAATGAGCTTATCCGTGTTCTTACAGAAAATGACACGCTTGCTCTCGTTATCAGCGGCTTCTTTATTTCTCTCGTAGGTAGCTGTATCAATTCCGCGGGCATAGCCGAATCTGTCAATCAGGATGACTTCATCCATCTCTTCGAGCGGCTTTTCTACAACTACTGCTTCCTCTACATTATCGATTGTAGTCTTTCTCGGAACTGCGTATTCTTTCCTGAGCTTTTTCAGATCATCTATAATGACCTTTGTCATAGAATCACGGTTTTCGAGAATATCAGTATATGCAGCAATATTCTGCATCGTCTTGTCATAGTCTGCGCGAAGAGCAGCTATTTCAAGTCCGATCAGGCGATACAGACGCATATCAAGGATTGCATCTGCCTGTCTCTTTGTGAAAAGAAGAGTCTTTGCAGCCTTTTCAGACTTTGCGGTCTTAAACTTAATTCCCTCTGTAACACCGTTCACGAGGCAGTTCTCAGCCATCGCACGGTCCTTACTTCCACGAAGGATCTCGATGATCAGGTCAATGCAGTCACAGGCCTTGATGAGACCCTCCTGCACTTCCTTCTTCTCGCGCTCCTTATTCAGAAGTGTCGTATATTTTCTTCTGGCAAGCTCGTACTGGAAATCCACATGATGCCTGATGATCGGTACAAGTCCGAGAGTCTCCGGACGGCCATCACAGACACAGAGCATATTGACACCGAAGGTATCCTCCAGCTTTGTCTTCTTGTACAGGAGATTGATGAAATTCTCTACATCAGCACCTTTCTTCAGGTCTATGACAATTCTAATGCCCTCTTTAGATGACTGATTGGAGATATCAGAGATATCATTAGTCAGGTGATTCTCCTGAAGTGCTGCCGTATCAGCAAGGAATTTTCCGATTCCTGAGCCGATCATTGTATATGGAATCTCAGTAACTACAACCTTGGTATGGCCTGCCTTCCCAGGCTCAGTCTCCACACGGCCGCGGAGTTTTATTTTTCCCTGACCGGTTGAATATATCTCGAGCAGATCATCCTTATTCGTCACGATGCCGCCGGTCGGGAAATCAGGTCCCTTCACATACTTCATGGCCTGAGCTGTGGACATGTCAGGATGCTTCATGTAATTGATCACGAGATCGATTACCTCGCCCGGATTGTGCGTTGGAATAGAGGTTGCCATACCGACGGCGATACCCTCGGCACCATTGATCAGGATATTCGGAATCCTTACAGGAAGTACAGACGGTTCCTTCTCAGTCTCATCGAAATTCGGGACGAAATCGACCACGTCCTTGTCCAGATCAGACAGAAATACCTCCTGCGTAACCTTTGCCAGACGTGCCTCAGTGTATCGCATTGCTGCAGCGCCGTCACCCTCGATAGAACCGAAATTACCATGACCATCTACGAGAGGCATCTCCTTCTTGAAGTCCTGTGCCATTACGACAAGCGCATCATAGATAGATGAATCACCATGTGGATGATACTTACCCATTGTATCACCGACGATACGGGCGCTCTTCCTGTATGGGCCGTTGTACCTGATACCCAGCTCGTACATGTCATAGAGAGTACGTCTCTGAACAGGCTTCAGGCCATCACGTACATCCGGCAGAGCACGCTGCACGATGACACTCATAGCGTAGTCAATGTATGATTTCTGCATAATCTCGGAGTATTCCGAGTGAATAAGTTCCTGTGGCATTGTTTGCTCCTTGTTGTTAGTTATGAGTTATGAGTTATGAGTTATGAGTTGCGAGTTACAGGTGATAGCCATCAAATAAACAGCTTGCACTTCTCTCATAACTCACAACTCTCAACTCATAACTCTCACAGATCAAGCTCCGCCTCTTTCGCATGCTTGTGAATGAAATCGCGTCGCGGCGTCACGTCATTACCCATCAGCATCTCCGTCACATCGCTTGCCATGCGGCCGTCCTCGATCTCGACCTTCCTGAGTTTCCTGCGCTTCGGGTCGAGAGTTGTCTCCCAGAGCTGCTCGGCATCCATCTCTCCAAGTCCTTTATATCTCTGCAGGGTAAATGGTCCCTTGTGCTTCTTTCTGTATTCTGCAAGCGCTTCATCGTCATACAGATACTCTTCCTCGCCCTTCTTCGGCATTGCCTTGTACAGAGGTGGCATGGCTATATACACATGCCCCTCATAGATGAGCTCCGGCATGAATCTGTAGAAAAGTGTAAGCAGCAGAGTCGCTATATGCGCTCCGTCGACATCGGCATCAGCCATGATGATTATCTTGTCATAGCGTAATTTGCTGATGTCAAAATCATTGCCGTATCCTTCTGAAAATCCGCAGCCAAAAGCATTGATCATCGTCTTGATCTCAGCATTTGCAAGAACCTTGTCAATAGATGCCTTCTCGACATTCAGGATTTTTCCACGGATAGGGAGAATAGCCTGATACATTCTGTTGCGCGCGGTCTTTGCGGAACCACCGGCAGAGTCTCCCTCTACGATAAATATCTCGCACTTCGAAGCATCCCTGCTCTCGCAGTTGGCCAGCTTGCCATTGCTGTCAAAGGAGTACTTCTGCTTCGACAGAAGATTCGTCTTCGCCTTCTCCTCAGTCTTTCTGATTTTCGCTGCCTTCTGGGCACACTCGATCACAGCCTTTAATGTATCGACATTACGATCGAAGTACAGCACCAGTCTCTCATTTACCACAGATGAGACTGCCTTTGCCGCATCCTGATTGTCAAGCTTGGTCTTCGTCTGTCCTTCGAATCTCGGATCAGGGTGCTTGATTGAAATGACAGCCGTCATTCCATTACGCACATCAGCTCCGGTGAAATTCGGGTCCTTATCCTTAAGGATCCCAAGCGTCCTCGCGTATGAATTGATGATCGTGGTAAAGATAGTCTTGAATCCCGTGATATGGGTTCCACCCTCTGCATTATATATATTATTACAGAAGCCCATGATATTCTCATGGAACTCATTGATGAACTGGAATGCCACATCTACCTGTATTCCGTCACTCTGGCCACTCAGTGTCACGATATCGGTGACGGGCTCATTATTGGCATTCAGATCCCTGATAAATCCAGAGAGTCCGTCCTCTTCATGGAAGGACATATGCTCATCCATTCCGGCACGGTCATCATCATAGACGATAGTCAGGTCCGGATTCAGATATGCAGTCTCATGAAGACGGTTCCTGATCTCGTCTTCCTTGAATCTCGTTTTTTCAAAAATAGTAGGATCAGGGAGAAAGGTGATCTTCGTCCCGGTCTGTCTCGTATTCCCGATAACAGGAAGAAGCCCCTTTTCGAGCTTCTCTACAGGCTTGCCCTTTTCATATCTGTCATGATAGACATGGCCGTCTCTTCTGATCTCTACATCCATCCAGTCTGACAGGGCATTTACGACAGAAGAACCTACACCATGCAGACCACCTGAGGTCTTGTATGCAGAATGATCGAATTTACCGCCTGCGTGAAGTGTGGTAAATACCACCCGCTCTGCAGACACACCCTTGGCATGCATACCGACAGGGATTCCTCGTCCATTATCCTCAACTGTACACGAGCCATCATCATTAAGCGTGACATGGATTGTATCGCAGTATCCTGCCAGGTGCTCATCGACTGAGTTGTCAACGATCTCATATATCATATGGTTCAGACCCTTCCTCGTGGTCGAACCAATATACATGCCAGGGCGGACCCTTACAGCCTCGAGACCCTCGAGTACCGCAATACTATCCGCGCCGTAATCTTCCTTTTTCTTAGCCATCATTTCTCCTGTTTGGGTATAAAGTTAAGAGTTGAGAGTTAAGAGTTAAGAGTTAAAAGCTTAGAGCTTAGAACTTAGAACTCAGAACTTATAACTTATAACTCACAACTCATAACTCACAACTCATAACTCACAACTCATAACTCATAACTCACAACTCATAACTCATAACTCATAACTTATAAAACCGTCCTCACGATCTTCGGCTTATATCCGCCCTTCTCAAGTGCATCCATGATCTGGTTCTTGTGATCAGTGCCGAATGCCTCAAGAGTGATACGAAGCTCTACCTGTGCGCTTCTGTTCACAGCTACGAACTGGTTGTGCTCGAGCTTGATGACATTGCCCTGCTCCTTTGCAAGAGTCTCTGCAACTGCTGCCAGCTCACCCGGCTTATCCGGAAGAAGAACTGATACTGTGAAGATACGGTCTCTCATGATGAGTCCCTGCTGTACAACAGATGACATCGTGATGATATCCATATTTCCGCCGGAAAGGATGCAGACCACATTCTTATTCTTACACTTCAGCTGTCTTGCTGCTGCAACTGACAGAAGTCCTGAATTCTCGACGATCATCTTGTGATTCTCTACCATATCGAGGAAAGCCACGATCAGCTGGTCATCAGTCACGGTCAGGATATCATCTATATTCTTCTTGATATACGGGAAAATATGCTCTCCCGGAGTCTTCACTGCTGTACCATCTGCGATGGTATCTACATGGTCTAGTGTCGTCACCTCGCCATTCTTAAGAGACGCCTTCATGCAGGCAGCTCCGGCAGGCTCTACTCCGATGACTTTTATCTTCGGATTGATAAGCTTTGCAAGAGTTGACACTCCGGTAGCCAGTCCGCCACCGCCGATCGGCACGAGGATATAGTCAACAAGAGGAAGCTCCTTGATGATCTCCATTGCGATAGTACCCTGTCCGGTAGCCACAACAGGATCATCAAACGGATGGATGAATGTATATCCATTCTCCTTGGCAAGCTTCATCGCATACTCACATGCATCATCATATACATCGCCATGAAGCACTACCTCTGCGCCATAGCTCTTCGTACGATTCACCTTGATAAGAGGAGTCGTGGTCGGCATTACGATCACTGCCTTGCAGCCAAAGTGCTTTGCAGCGTATGCCACACCCTGAGCGTGATTACCGGCAGATGCTGTGATAAGTCCCTTTGCTCTCTCCTCTTCGGAAAGGGTAGAAATCTTATAGTATGCTCCTCTCACCTTGTACGCACCCGTTCTCTGCAGGTTCTCCGGCTTCAGATATACCCTGTTCCCGGTCTGCGCACTGAAATAATCACTGTACACCAGCTTCGTCTCCAGTGTCACCTGATGTACTACATTGTAAGCCTCGTCAAAATCTTCTCTTGTAAGCATAATCTTTTTTCTCCTTATATAGAATCTATGTTCTGTATTTTAAAACAAATCCGTCATGAATGTCAAGGTTGAATACTCAGTCCACATGCCATTCATCCGGGTGCAGTTCCTGCTCATTGACCTCCGGCTCTTCGAGTTCGAACAGAGCTTTTGCGAAATCCTCTGCATTGAAGCGTTCGAGGTCTTCTACCTTCTCCCCGATCCCGATGTACTTCACAGGAATTCCAAGCTCTGAGGCAATCGCAATCGCGATACCACCCTTTGCAGTCCCGTCCATCTTCGTAAGCACGATACCGGTAACTTTTGCGACCTCGGAAAAGTCCTGTGCCTGGTGAAGGGCATTCTGCCCGGTCGTGGCATCAACCACTACCAGAGTCTCACGATATGCCTCCGGGAAATTATTGTCGATGATACGGTTCATCTTTGCAAGCTCATCCATCAGGTTTTTCTTATTATTCAGACGTCCGGCAGTATCTATGAGCAGGCAGTCGGCATGACGTGCCTTTGCAGCAGCGATCGCATCATATACCACGGACGAAGGATCAGCACCTTCTCCTGCTCCGATGATCTCAGCATGAGCCCTGTCCGACCAGACCTCAAGCTGTTCCTTTGCGGCAGCACGGAAGGTATCTGCAGCGGCGATCACAACCTTTTTGCCCTGATCATGAAGCTTTGCCGCCAGCTTTCCTATAGTAGTCGTCTTTCCGACACCATTTACACCGATGACAAATACTACAGAGGTCACCTCTGTGAAATGATATGCATCATCAGGAAGAGCCATCTTCTCTGTCACGTATTTGACGAAATATTCACGAAGAGGGCCAGGCTTCCTGATATGTTCTTTCTTTGAAGCCGCTTTCAGTTCCTCAATGATATTCTCGGTCGTATTGACACCTATATCTCCCATTATAAGGGTCTCTTCAAGGTCATCATAGAAGTCATCATCGAGCTTGTCATGCCCCATGAACACGGCATCCATGTCAGCCACAAAGCCGCTTCTCGTCTTGAAAAGACCGTCCTTTAATTTCTGAAAAAATCCCATCTTTTCTCCTATTCGCTTAGTTGGTCAGCTGATCCTCTATCAGATTTACAGACACCAGCGTCGACACACCCTTTTCCTGCATTGTGATTCCGTACAGTCTGTCTGCTGCATTCATCGTACCACGCCTGTGTGTGATCACTATGAACTGCGTGTGATTCGTAAGTCTGCTCAGGTACTGTGCGAAACGGTCGACATTCGAATCATCAAGCGCAGCCTCGATCTCATCGAGAAGACAGAATGGTGACGGGTGCAGATTCTGTATTGCAAAAAGCAGTGCTATCGCAGTCAGAGCCTTCTCTCCACCGGAGAGCTGCATCATATTCGTAAGCTTCTTGCCCGGAGGCGACGCAATGATATTGATCCCGGCTTCAAGCACATCCTCATTTTCATCAAGGGTTATCTTTCCATGTCCTCCACCAAACAACTCCTTGAACGCCTTGTCAAACTCGGTCTGAATATCCTTAAATCCGGCATTAAACTGCTCAGTCATTCCCTTGTCAAGGTCATCTATGATCTGCACCAGCTTCTCCCTGGCATTCTGCAGGTCATCGTGCTGCGAATTCATGAACTCATACCGCTTCGACAGCTCCTCATATTCCTCAACAGCATTTACATTTACATTACCCATGCCACGTATATCCGACTGGATGGTCCTTGATTCACTGCGGATTCCGGCAAGGTCAGTAAGCTCCTCATCCTTCAGCCTGTCAGCCTCGTGCCGTGTGATCTCATACTGATCCCACATATAATTTGTGAGCTCATCGGTTCTTTCTTTATTCTTCTCAGAACGCTGCTCGAGGCGGAGATTCTCTTTTTCGAGAACAGAGATCTCCTGGGAAATATTTTCGCTCTCATCGAAAATACTCTGGCTCCTCTTGTCCAGCTCATCCTTTTCTGAGACTATCTGCTTTATCCTGTCACTCAGCTTCGACTTATCAGACTTTCCTTTTTCTATCAGAGCCTTCAGCTCCTCAATCTCTTTCTTTCTGTCTTCAGACTCCTTCGCTCCGGAATCCTTACGGTTCTTCAGATCCTCGATAAGCCTCCGGGCATTTTCCTCGCTGTCTTCAAAACGTGAGAGACGGTCATTTGCAGCATTTACCTTCTCAGTAAGAGAAGCCTTCTGAATACGTATATCATTAAGCTTCGTTGAAAGCCTCTCGATGCTTCCTTCGATACGCTTCTTTTCCTTCTCGAGTTCATCCGACCTTACGGCAATATCGCTTTCCTTAAGATGAATCTCTGACAGCTTCTCATCGTATGAATTCTGCTCATCCTCCATATCGGAAAGCTTCTTCCTGATATCAGCCTCTTCCTGAATAATATCCTCGTAGGCCTTCTGCTCATCAGCCTTCTGCTCATTCAGAATACTCAGGTCATGCTCCTTGTTTTTCTTATCAATCAGAATGGAATTGTATTCATCACGCTTTTCCTTCTCAGCTGCGGCAGCCTCCTCACGTTTTCGCGTGGAATCATCCATTGACTCATTGATCTCTTCAAGCCTCCTGGTAAGCCTCTGACACTGCTCACTCAGTTCATCCAGCTGCCGCTTTCTTCCGAGCAGATTATCAGAACGCCTGTAGGCACCACCAGTCATAGCACCTCCGGGACGGACGGTATCACCCTCAAGCGTCACAAGATTCAGTCTCTGATGATATTTTCTCTCAACTGCGACTGCATTGTCGATATTATCTACAACGATCATTCTGCCGAGAAGATAGGCAAAAATACCGTCATATCTGCTATCGTGGCGTACCAGAGTATCTGCTGTCCCGATGACACCCCTCTCATTCAATGCACCATCAGGAATCCCTGCATTCCCATGAACCGAGCTTACCGGCAGAAAGGTAGCACGTCCGAGACGTTCTCTCTTAAGATATGCTATGAGCTTCTTTGCCGTATCCTCAGTATCCACGACAAGGTTCTTTACACTTCCACCGAGAGCAATCTCTATCGCTGTCTCGTACCTCTTATCTGTGCTCACAAGATCTGCCACAACACCATAGATGCCCGGATTCGATTTTTTCATGTCCATGACAGACTTAACTGTATTTCCGAATCCCTCGTATCTCTCGGCAATATTTCTTATCGATTCGAGACGGGTATGAGTGACGCTGTACTGCTGTGTCTTTTCCTTAAGCTCTGCCTTGAGTGAATCCCTCTCAGACTCGATGAACTGCTTCTGTGATTCTATATCATCTATTTCCTTCTGAATGGAATCCAGCTGTTTCTGAAGGGCGTCATTTTCTGCCTGTGCATCCTTTATCTGTTCATCGAGATTGTCATTCTTCGCCTGACGGGACAGGAGACGGCCTGCTATCTGACTCTTCTGCAGTGTCAGCTGTTCCTTCAGAGTCTTATTGCGAAGCACCATTGCCTCATGACGCGACTTAAATGTAGATACCTCTTCAGATGCCTTATTTATCGTATCAATATCCTCTTCAAGCTCGCTCGAGGATTTCTTCGCATTGTTCAGAAGACGGGTAGTCTCTTCCTCATCACCATTTATCGAAGCAAGCTCATCATTTAGCTCTGCAAGCTTTTCTTCCTGCTCCTTCTTCTCGGCCTTGTGTGCCTCAAGAGTCTCGAGGGTCTCTTTCTGACGGTTCATAAGATCTGCCTCAGACTGCTTCTGGTATTTCAGCTGCTCTTTAAGAAGATTTATCCTACCCTCACGCTTCTCATTCTCTACATCGAGGCTCTGTTTTTTCTCCCGGAGCTCCTCGAGCTCGGTCTCCTTATTCGCAGACTCCTCCTTCAGCTGATGAAATGATTCTTTTATCTCATTGCTCTTCTTATAGAAATCATCAAGCTGCGACTTAGTGAGCTCCTGATCTGACCTTATCTTCTTCTCATCTGCTGAAATCGCATCTGTCTCCAGAAGAAATGCATTGATATCAAGCTGCTTCAGACGGTCACGCTTGCGAAGGTACTCTCTTGCAGTCTCAGCCTGTACCTTCAGAGGCTCCTGCTGACGTTCAAGCTCGGCAAGAATATCCTCAATACGTACAAGGGAATCCTCTTCATCCTTTAATTTTTTCAGGGATTCGGCTTTTCTTTTTTTATATTTTACGATTCCGACTGCCTCATCGAAAAGCTCACGCCGCTCCTCAGGCTTTCCTGAAAGGATCTTATCGATCTGGCCCTGCCCTATGATGGAGTAACCCTCTTTTCCGATACCGGTATCATAAAAAAGCTCCGTGACGTCCTTCAGACGCACGACTGCTCCATTGATCAGATATTCACTTTCGCCCGAACGATATACCCTTCGTGCAACTGTCACCTCATCAAAGTCAATAGGCAGCACATGATCCGCATTATCAAGCGTGATTGCTACATACGCGTAGCTTAACGGCTTTCTCGTCTCTGTTCCTGAGAAAATGACATCTGTCATCGCCTGTGAACGAAGAGTCTTAGCTGACTGCTCTCCTAATACCCAGCGGACTGCATCCGCTATATTACTCTTACCCGAACCATTCGGGCCTACTATTCCGGTTATACCATTATGGAATTTCAGTACGATCTTATTTGCGAAGGACTTGAATCCCATGAGTTCCATGCTCTTAAGATACATGCTATTTTCCTCAGTCCTTCAGTACATCTGCCTTGTCTTCTTCATGAAGAGACACCAGGGCATTGAAAGCAGCCTCCTGCTCGGCATGCTTCTTCGAGCTGCCAACACCCTTTCCTATAATCTTCTCCCCGACCTTTGCTACGGCTGTATATACCTTCGCATGGTCAGGTCCTGATTCGTCTATTACCTCGTATGTGAGTGTGGAATTATGCTTTGCCTGCACTATCTCCTGAAGAGCGGTCTTGCAGTCATGATACAGCTTCTTGTGCTCGATATCCGTAAGCACGAATCTGCTGATAAATGCAGATGCAGGCTCAATACCTCCATCGAGATACATTGCCCCTATAACTGCCTCAAAGGCATCTGATGTGATAGACTTTCTTGTACGTCCACCAGTCGCATCCTCGCCTCTTCCCAGAAGGATAAAGCTTCCGAGATCAATATCCTTGGCACAGAATGCGAGTGTCGGTTCGCATACCAGTGAAGCACGCAGCTTCGACAGATCTCCCTCCGGCATATCCGGATAATTCCTGTACAGAAAGTCACTGGATACCACTTCAAGAACAGCGTCACCTAAAAACTCCAGACGCTCGTTATCAGAAAACGGCTTCAGGTTCTTCTCATTTGCATAAGAACTGTGTGTCAGCGCATGTAAAAGAAGATCTGCATCATTAAACTGATATCCAATACGATCCATTAATTTGTTCAGATCATGTTCCAATTTGCTTCTCCTTAAAAAAGCCCCCTTGCGGGGGCCCCTACTTAGTCCTCTCCTTTAGTCTTACTGATAAGCTCTACAGCATCTCCTACTGTGGAGATCTTCTCTGCGTCCTCTTCATTGACCTCGATACCGAGCTCATCCTCTACTGCCATGATGATCTGATATACATCAAGTGAATCTGCGCCGAGATCATCTATGAATGTAGTGTCAGGCGTGATCTCATCCGGATCTACTGAAAGCACATCAGCAATAATCTTCTTTAACAGATCGAGTTCCATTCTACTATTCCTCCTTATTTATTCTTTCGAGAATCTTTCCATTGATATCTTCTTTTGAAAAGGTAAGGCACTGAAGTATCGCGCTCTTTATCTCTACAGCCTTGCTCGAACCATGAGCCTTTACCACGAGTCCCTTAAGTCCTAAAAGCGGTGCTCCGCCATATTTTGATGCGTCGTACTCTTTCAGTCCTTTCTTCAGAGCCGGAAGCGCAAGCGCTGCTCCAAGCTTTGAACGTGTCGTAGAGGTGAGACTTTCCTTCAGCACGGATGCAAGCATCTTTGCTGTACCCTCATACATCTTAAGCGCAATATTTCCTGCAAAAGCCTCTGTCACTACGACATCTGCTGCACCGAACGGCACATCACGCGCCTCTACAGGACCTGTGAAATTGATATCACTGCATTCCTTCAAAAGCGGAAGGGTCTCCTTTACCAGAGCATTTCCCTTTTCTTCCTCGGTACCTATACTCAGAAGACCTACGGTAGGATTCTTTTTCTTCAGGACATTCTCCATGTAAACAGATCCCATTTTTGCAAAGGATAAAAGATGCTCCGGTCTCGCATCTACATTCGCTCCACAATCGATAAGAAGAGATACTCCCTTCTTCGTAGGAATAAGCGGTGCGAGCGGTGCGCGCTTCACTCCGGGAAGCTTGCCTACTATAAGCTGCCCCCCTACAAGAATCGCCCCGGTAGATCCTGCCGATATAAATGCATCTGCATTTCCTTCCTTCACCAGGGTAAGTCCCTTTACTATAGATGAATCCTTCTTGTGTCTGATGGCCTTCACCGGCGGCTCTGCCATATCTATTACCTGCGTCGCATTGCAGTACGAAATCCTTCCTGAAGGTATGTCACTATACTCTGATACCTTCTCTCGGATCTCTTCCTCCGGACCGGCAAGAATTATCTCTATATCGTCTCTTGTCTTCAGCGCCTCGTATGCGCCCCTGATGATCTCATCCGGTGCATTATCACCGCCACAGGCATCAAGAACTATCCTTATTTTCTTCATTTGTCACCTCTGAATTCAGAGTCTAATATACTATATCTGTCAATGTAATGCAACTACAAGGCCTTACATACTGCTCATCATCTTGCTGATGAATTCACCGTTCGTAGAGGTGCCTGAGATGGTTGCAATGATAGTCTCTGCGCTCTCTTCACTACGAAGCCCGGAGAGATCACGTCTCAGCTTCTCGACCACAAGACGCTCATCCTGCGTATAGAGCAGGTCATCACGTCTCGTAGATGACTTTGCAAGATCAATAGCCGGGAATACTCTCTTCTCTGACAGGCTTCTGTCAAGCACAAGCTCCATATTTCCTGTACCTTTGAACTCCTCATATACCACATCATCCATTCGTGAGCCGGTATCGATAAGGGCTGTAGCCAGGATCGTAAGCGATCCGCCCTCCTTCATATTCCTTGCTGCTCCGAAGAAGCTCTTCGGCATATGAAGGGCTGCAGGATCAAGACCTCCCGAGAGTGTACGTCCTGATGGAGGTACCGTGAGATTGTAAGCTCTTGCAAGTCGTGTGATGGAATCGAGAAGGATCATGACATCCTGTCCGAGCTCAACCCGTCTCTTCGCATGCTCGATTACCATTTCTGAAAGCCTCTTATGGTTCTCAGGCATCTCATCAAAGGTAGATGCAAGCACCTCGCAGTGTCCACCGAAATTCTCTACAGTCTCCCTCATGTCCGTAACCTCCTCCGGACGCTCGTCTATGAGAAGGATGATCAGATGGATCTCAGGATTATTTCTCATGACTGACATTGCCACCTGCTTCAGGAGTGTCGTCTTACCGGCCTTAGGAGGCGATACGATCATTCCTCTCTGCCCCTTACCGATAGGAGAAATAATATCCATGATACGCACAGCTATGGATCCGCCCGGTCTCTCCAGTCTGATCCTCTCATTCGGAAAAACAGGCGTAAGCTTCTCAAACGGTGTACGTCTCGTGCATGCTTCCGGATTTATTCCATTAACTGATTCTATGAAAAGAAGGGCTCCATACTTGTCATTCGGGTTGTTCCTTCTCGTCTGACCAGTGATCACATCACCTGTACGCAGTCTGAACCTCCTGATCTGTGACTGGGATACATATACATCATTATCGCCCTGCAGATATCCGCCACTCCTAAGGAATCCGTATCCCTCTGACATGATCTCAAGCATTCCGCTGCATGGCTTTGCATCATCATAATGCGGAATCTCCACTGTCTGCTCACTCCTTGCATTAGTCGCAGCTGCAGCCTCCTGTGGCTTCTGGACTTCCTTATTTTCTTCAGGAGTATTCTGATTATTATTCTGCTGATGAGGTCTGTGCTGATTATACGTCCTGTGCTCACCGCCGGCATTTTTCCCTCTCTGCGGCTTCTGGCCTCTGCCATGCTGCTGGCTACCCTGGCCGCTGTACTGGAAATTCCTGCCGTTCTGGTCTCTTTTGTGATATGGGCGTTTCTGCTTCTGATTGTCCCCGGTATTATTGTGGTTCTCCGTTCCCTCTTTTTTCTCTTCCGGCCTTGCTGCCTCTTCTGTCTTCGGAGCAGCGGTCTTTACCGGCTTCCCTTCTGATGACTGCTTCTTCTCCGGCTCCTCTTCCTTTGCCTTGGCATTAGCATTCTTCGGTGGCCGCCCCCTTCTCTTTGCCGGATTGGCTACTCCTGCAGGATCACTTTCTCCTGCTGCCACGGCATCATCGTACTTTTTATGGATTTCGACAAGCGAATCCTTTTTCTTGCCGCGGACGCCCTTGATTCCTCGCTCCTGTGCCAGTTCTATTAATTTCTGGACAGACAGGGAAGCATAATTTTCTGTTTCCTTCATAAAGTTCCTTTCGTGAAAGATTTTATCGATATTCATCCAATCGGGATTTCTATAAAAATGAAAATAAATCTTCTGAAAAATGAATCTTAAATGCATTATAACTAAACATGCGTCCGATTGCAAGCGTTTCTTTTTTCTGCTATCATTGTACTGATGCGTTCGGACATATCAGGTCCGGGGCTTATATGTCCTCACGCATAGCCGGATAAAAAGAAAATTTACTTTATAAAAAGGAAAAAGGAGCTTGATATGGACATTAATGAAGAAGCTATGAAAATGCACAGGGAATGGAATGGCAAGATCACGACCGAGCCGAAGATGGAGGTAAAGTCCAGGCATGATCTGTCTGTGACCTACACACCGGGAGTTGCCGCTCCGTGCCTTGAGATAAAGGATCATCCTGAGGAAGC
>Ga0256406_1002361_pt1 | contig 26885 bp, 24 predicted proteins | sample RumenRJG_03DNA_FD_185986 | JGI IMG/M metagenome (GOLD analysis project Ga0256406, IMG submission 185986) | Bovine rumen microbial communities from Lethbridge, Alberta, Canada - RJG_03 | ecosystem: Host-associated > Mammals > Digestive system > Stomach > Rumen | place: Canada: Alberta | collected...
CCGTCCTCGGACTTGTTGATGTTCTATCAACACAAGGATGGATAAAAAATGTTCTCTTCCTTGCCGACAGAAACTCACTGGTGACTCAGGCCAAGCGTGCAACCGTTAATCTGCTTCCTTCTATCTCTCCAACCAATCTATGTGAAGAAAAGGATAATTACAATTCCAGATTTGTCTTCTCGACATATCAGACGATGATGAACTGCATCGACTCAATAAAGGATGAAGAGGGCAAACTTTATACTGCCGGTCATTTCGACCTCGTTATCTGCGATGAAGCACACAGATCGATATACAACAAATACAAGGATATATTCACATACTTCGATGCACCGCTTATCGGACTTACAGCAACACCGAAGGATGAGATAGATAAGAATACATACGAGATATTCGAACTTGAAAGCGGAGTTCCTACATACGGCTATGAGCTTGCTCAAGCAGTAAAGGACGGATACTTGGTCGACTTCCTCTCAGTGGAGACCACATTGAAATTCATTCAAGAAGGTATTCATTACGATGATCTTTCAGAAGAGGACAAAGAAGAGTATGAGAATACATTCGAGATGGAAGACGGCGAAATACCTGCAAGTATATCTTCATCTGCATTAAACGACTGGGTGATGAATGAAGATACTATCAAACAGGTTCTTCATATTTTGATGACGGATGGTCTAAAGATAGACTACGGCGAGAAACTTGGTAAGACAATTATATTTGCCAAGAATCACAGGCATGCCGAGAAGATACTCGAGGTATTTGGAAAGGCTTACCCGCATCTTCCGGGATTCGCAAAAGTCATCGACAATTACATGACTTACGCGCAGACTGCTATTGATGAGTTCTCAGATCCTGCCAAGCTTCCGCAGATTGCCATATCTGTAGATATGCTGGATACAGGTATAGATGTTCCTGAAATTCTGAACTTAGTTTTTTTCAAGAAGGTTATGTCCAAAGCTAAGTTCTGGCAGATGATAGGAAGAGGTACCAGACTCTGCGAAGGGCTCATAGACGGAAAAGATAAAGACAAGTTCTACATCTTCGACTTCTGCGGTAACTTCGAATTCTTTCGCATGAATAAGGGCAAACCGACTGCAAATCAGATTGCCTTGCAAGGAGCTATATTTGGACTTGAATTTGAAATGGCATATAAGCTGCAGGATTTGCAGTATCAGACAGAGCCTTTAATTGAGTTCAGAAAAGAGCTTGTTGATGAAATGAGCGGAAAGGTCCAGGAGATTAATAGAGATAATTTCGGAGTCAGACAGCATATTAAGTATGTCGATACATATTCAAGTAATGCTAGTTATGACAATATCACATTCGAGGACACACTGCAGGTAAAAGAGGAACTGGCTCCGTATATACTGCCGGATGATGATGAACCGACAGCGGTCAGATTTGATGCGTTGCTATACGGTATAGAGCTTGCTCAGCTTTCGGGGAAAAAGCATACAAAGGCTATTAAGGATTTGAAAAATAAGGTGAGCGGCATTGCGAGCGTAGCCAATATACCTGAAATAATGATGCAGGCAGACCTAATTGAGAAGATTCTTCACACTGACTACCTAGACACAGCGGAGGTCAAGGACTTTGAACATATAAGAAATGAGCTTCGAGGCTTGATGAAGTATCTGCCAAAAACTGATAAGTATATCTATAATACTAATTTCACAGATGAGATACTGTCTTCCGAATGGAATGAATCTGAGCTCGAAAATGATGACCTCGAGAATTATAAAGCCAAGGCTGAGTATTATGTGAGGCAGAATCCGAACCAGATTGCCATACTGAAACTAAGGATGAACCAGCCACTCACAAAGCTGGATCTCGAATCACTCGAAAAGATACTCTGGAGCGAAGTCGGAACAAAAGATGACTATGAAAGAGAGGTCGGGACTAAACCGCTCGGAGAATTTGTACGCGAGATAGTGGGACTGGATATGAACGCAGCGAAGGAAGCGTTTGCAGCATATCTTGATGAAACTGCGCTCGACAGCAGGCAGATTTACTTCGTCAACCAGATAGTTGAATACATCGTACATAACGGAATGATGAAAGACCTCTCGGTGCTACAAGAGTCACCTTTTACAGACAGAGGAAGTGTAGTAGATCTGTTCACAGATATGAATATGTGGGCAGGCATAAGAGCAGTAATAGAGCAGATAAATGCGAATGCGGTAGCGTAAGAAAGACAGAGAATGCAAGACTATAATTGAATATGTGCAAATTGACAGACGGTAGGCGGTATGCTATTCTTTAGGCACAAAAGGTGCTACCGATAGACGGTTAGCCCGAAACAAAGATTGCTATCGAAATAGCCGCCTCAGTTTATCGGACGATGGCGGCTATTTCTGTGAATTGTTATTATCATCGCGTCCGATGGCGAATCCGATTGCAAAACAGGCTAAGCCGAAACTTAACACTGCCAGCAGACCTTCAATCGTCAGCATGGCGTTGCCCTCCTTTCTATGGATTCCCTCACGGGTTTCTATATACACGAAGGGTCACAGTCCCTCCGGAGAGGGCTAACCGCCTACCGTCGTGGTAGCACAATGAGATTATAAAGGCTTAAAGCTTGAAATTCCAACATTTTTTTAAGCCAAAAACGCCACAAATCCGCTCAAAAACGCCATCAACTGTTATAATACGCATGCAAATAGTCGATAAAGCTTTTGCGAAATAAAGGGAAATGCAGTTATTACTAAATAAGTTAACGGAGTTGTAATTGGCTAGTTTTGATGGACTTTCTAGGATGGAGGCTCTGCTTGCGGAGCTGGGGAATCCCGAAAAAGACTTTAAGGTAATACATATAGCCGGGACGAACGGCAAAGGATCTACTGCTGTGATGATCACGTCCATACTTGAGGAAGCGGGATACAGCGTAGGTCTTTTTATGTCACCGCATCTTGAGGATGAGTGTGAGAGGGTGCAGATTTGGGATGGAGTGCATCGATATATTGAAAAAGAAGAGCTGACTTCACTGAAAGAATATGTAAAGAATACTTTACATAGCGAAGAAGGCGATAATGTAAAGAATGCTTTACATAAAGACTACGGCAATTTAACTGTCTTCGAAGTCTACACCGCAGCCGCCTACCTATATTTCAAAGAGCAGGCGCCGGACTACATAGTCCTCGAAACGGGCCTGGGCGGCAGGCTCGACTCCACCAACACTATTGAAAAACCGCTGGCTTGTGTCATTACTCAGGTGGGGCTCGATCACACCAAGGAGCTCGGTCGCACGGTAGAGCAAATAGCACACGAGAAGGCGGGCATCATAAAGCCCGGTGTGCCTGTGATATCCGAGAGCACGGACGAAAGAGCGGTAAAGGTGCTGAGGGAAGAGGCGGAAGAAAAAGATGCGCCGTTCATCGACGCATCAGGGCTCGCAGATAATTATAAAGACTATGAACTTGCCATGACGGGCGCACATCAGATAAGAAACGCAGCAGCCGCGGTAGAGGCTATAAAGGCGGCCGGCATCGAAGTGTCTGAGGAGGCCATCGAGTGCGGTCTTGCTGCCGCGCATCTTCCGGGCAGGATTGAGATTCTCGGGGATAATCCGTATTGGATCATTGACGGGGCGCATAATCCGGATGCGATCGAGGCGCTAATTAGCACATACAAGGAATTCGAAAAAAGCGTTTTGTTAAAATGTGCTGGTTGCAATTCATTGGAAGAATCGCCGAACGCTGATTCTTTAAGAATAACGAGTGAAAATTCGGTAAGCAGTAATTCGGATACAGATCCATTGAAAAGAACTTTAGTAATTTTTGGCTGCATGCAGGACAAGAATTTATCTCGTATGATACAATTACTGTCGGAGGGTCTGAGCGGGTGCGAGTATGCGTCCTGCGCGGTTGACTACAGCAGAGCGGAGGACCCGGCGCTGTTGGCAGAGAAGTTTACGGCGGCCGGTGCGAGCTGCACTGCGTTTAAAAGTGTGCGAGCGGCATACGAGCATGCAAAAGGCTCAGACTACGAGTGCATTTTGGTAACGGGTTCAATCTACCTTGCAGGTGAAATCAGGGGACTGTATATGCGCGACAACAGAACAACTAAATAGAACAAGGAAAAGGTAATTGGTGTTTCAACTGTAGCTCATTTTGTGAGGAAAGGAATTGCATTATGTTTGACAGAAATGGTAATGACAACAGCAACTACAACCAAATGATCGTAGAAGAGATCAAGAAAGTTTCACCAAAAGTCGCAGACTACATCGAACAGGAGTATCTGAGACAGAAGAACAACGTAGAGCTCATCGCTTCAGAGAACTACTGCTCAGAGGCCGTAATGGCCGCCTGCGGAAGCTGTCTCTCATGGAAGTATGCCGAAGGTTATCCTCAGGCTCCTGTAGAGAGAACATCCGGTAACAAGGGCAGATACTACGGCGGTACAATCATCGTAGACCAGCTCGAAGAGTATTGCTGCGATCTTTGGAGAAAGGTATTCAACACCGATTATCACGTAAACGTTCAGCCGCACTCAGGCTCACAGGCCAACTTCGCCGCATACAAGGCTGTGCTTGAGCCGGGAGACACAATCCTCGGTCTCAACCTCGACAACGGCGGCCACCTGACACATGGTTCGGCTGTTAACTTCAGCGGAAAACTTTATGACATGCATTTCTACGATGTGGACGACAACGGTCGCATCGACATGGACGACGTAAAGAAGAAAGCTCAGGAACTAAAGCCTAAACTGATCCTGACAGGTGCATCAGCATATTCGAGAATTATCGACTTTGAGGCATTTGCCGAAATCGCAAAGAGCGTAGATGCGTACTTCATGGTAGATATGGCTCACATCGCAGGTCTCGTAGCTGCAGGAGAGCACCCATCACCATTCGGTTATGCGGACATCGTAACTACTACGACACATAAGACGCTGAGAGGACCGAGAGGCGGACTTATCTTCGGTAGACCTGACCTTGCTAAGAAGATCGACTCAGCCGTATTCCCATATGCACAGGGCGGCCCGCTCTGCCACATCATCGCAGGTAAGGCTGTTTGCGCAGAGGAGGCAATGAAGCCTGAGTTTAAGACTTATCAGCATCAGGTAAGACTGAACTGCGCAGCTCTCGCCGACGAGTTCACAGCCATGGGATACAAGGTAGTAACAGGCGGTACGGACAATCACGTATTCCTGCTCGACCTTTCAGATCACGAGTTTACGGGCAAAGACCTGCAGGCTGCATGTGATGAGATAGGTATCACGCTCAACAAGAACTGCGTGCCTAATGAGAAGAGATCTCCTATGCAGACATCAGGCGTCAGAATCGGTACGGCTCCGATGACGACAAGAGGATACCTAGAGGATGATTTCCGCAAGGTTGCGCACAGAATCGACGAGGTCGTAAAGGAACTCGATAAGCAGAAAGCCGAAGAGGCCAAGGCATAATGAAGCATGGCATTTTGTGCATAAACTAATATCGAAAAGTGGCGGCTCCTCATTGCAGGAGCCGCGTTTTTATTGTACAATTGTCGAAAGATTAGGAGAAAGACATTAAGGAGGTACACCACCAATGGTGAAGCTACTGATCGGACATAAAGGAAGCGGTAAGACTAAGAGGATGATTGAACTGGCCAATGACAGCGTGCAGACGGCCAAGGGAAGCATCATTTTTATTAACAAAAATTCCAGACTCATCTACGACCTGGACTACAAGATCAGAGTAATCTGCATGGAGGATTTCCCTCATGTAACAAATGAAGATGAGTACATCGGATTCCTCTTCGGCATCATGAGCTCGGACAACGACATCGAGACCATCTTCCTCGACGGCATCATGAGCCACAGAGACTTTGCCCTGGATATCCTTCCGAGTTTCATTGAGAAGATTAAGATTATATCCAAGGAGTCCGGAATCGATTTCGTGCTCAGCGTAAGTGCCGAACTCGAAGAGATGATAGGGGTTAACTTCGATAACATGGAAGTGCTCAACTAATTAGCGAGCAGACTATGCCCCGGGCTTTCGCTCGGGGTTGTATTATTTTTTGAAAGAGGCAAATGCAAAAGACAGTAATAGAGCAAATACTTGACGGAATAAAGGCAGGAAGGCGGGCCTACAAGGAGGAGACCGCTAAGATAAGCCCTTCGGGAGATGCGGAAGTTAAATCTTCGCTTTGCCACGGGGACAATCTCACGTACATGGGGCAGCTTCTTGAGTCGGGTTACGCGGGCAAATTCAATCTCATATACATCGACCCGCCTTTCTTTACGCGTTCGAGTTTCAATGCCTCGATAACGCTCAGGGATGCGGAGGGCAAGAAGCACCAGATTCACCATCTTGCATACGACGATAAGTTTGACCGAAATCTCGAATACTATATAGAAAACATGACGGTTCGCCTGCTGATGATGAGGGAGCTTCTGTCAGATGAGGGCCTGATGTGGGTGCACCTCGACTGGCATTCGTCTCACTACATCAAGCTAGTGATGGATGAACTGATGGGTGAAAAGAATTTCATCAATGAGATTATCTGGTGCTATAAGTCGGGCGGCTCGGGCAAGAGGCACTTTGCCAGAAAGCATGACAGCATACTCGTCTATTCAAAGACATCTGACTACTACCTCAGCGTGCCGCAGGAAAAGTCATACAACAGAGACTATAAGCCGTACAGATTTAAGGGCGTGGAAGAGTACCGCGATGAGGTCGGCTGGTACACCATGGTAAATATGAAGGACGTCTGGAATATAGACATGGTGGGCAGGACTTCCGCTGAGAGGACGGGTTATGCGACTCAAAAGCCTCTCGAACTCATGAAGAGAATAATCGAGTCCTGCACTAAGGAAGGGGACCTCGTTGGTGATTTCTTCTCCGGAAGCGGATCCCTACTCGAAGCCGCAGAGAGCCTCGGCAGGAAATGGATAGGCTGCGACAGCGAACAGCTCGCATCGGCCATGGCCAGAAAGAGACTCATCGCAGCGGGCGCGGATTTCTCATTCATAGAACAGGGTGATGAAAAGCCTATCTCCGGAAGGGCCAGCATAAAGGTAGAGTCAAAAGAGGCTCTCGAGGACGGAAGATATCTGTATAAATGCATCCTCAGCGACTTAGTGCCGGATATAGAGACGGGCAGCATACAGATGAGCGACAGAAAGCATGTCGACAGGGTGCTCATAGAAGACAGGATTCAGTTTGCCGATTACATCATGATAGACACAAAGAGCGGGGGCGTTTTTAACTGCGATTATGTATTCGCAAATGCAAAAGAAGAGATGAGTTTTATTGCGGGAGACAGCTTCTCCGCAATAGCAACTGACGTGTTCGGAAAAGAATACCTCGCGGATATTGACTTTTAAAACCTGCAGGACTATTCTTGCACTTGTGCAAAAAATGAGTGAGTTAAATTGAGGCATCAAAATGGCACAAAATAAAGACGAAGTAAAAGAAGAGAAAACAGAAAAAAGTAAATCAGAAGGAAAAAAGACGAGCCGAAATACCATGAAGGTTAAAAAGCCGGTGAAGACTCATAAGAGCGCAGCGGAGAAGGCCATTCACGATATGGACGAGATGCTCATAAAAGAGCATGCCTCCGTAAAGGAAGCCAATGTCACAGCAATGAACGCAGAGGATCCGAAGGGCTTCAGGAAGGTAAAGGCCACTGCCAAGGAGTACGCCATTGCTGCAATCGCGGTTATTATCGGATCTATCGGCAGCGTCTCCGTCATGATACCGAACGGCCTTACGATGGGCGGCGTATCGGGCATATCGAGAATAATCCAAAACTACACGGGCTGGGAGTATTCCATCATCTACTATGTCATATGCATGGTAATCATGCTCATGGTCTGGTTAAAGCTTGGAGTAAAAGAAGTCAGCAAGATAGCATTTATGTCTCTGGCTTATCCGTCCGTGATGTTCCTGCTCGAGGCAAACAACATCGTGCTCATCAAAAGCGACGACCACCTCCTCATCTCGGTATTTTGCGGTGTGCTATTCGGCATCTGCAATGCCCTGACTTTCAAGGCCGGATTCTCATCCGGAGGTGCGGATTCACTTGCCAAGATCATCAAGTATAAATACCTGCCTCATCTCGGGATAAACGACATAATGTTTGCCTTGAATGCAGCAGTCGTAGTCGCAGGCGCGGCAGTATTCGGTATAGATGTCGGTCTTTACGCCGTAATTATCACCTACACTACGTTGAAGGTGGGAGAGGCCGTTATGTACGGACTCAGCAATAAGATAGTGGAGCTGGAAGTAATTACGGACAAACCTGATGAGCTCGCGCACTTTGTAATGACAGAGCTCGGAAGGGGAGTATCCGGCATAGAGGTGACCGGAGAATATACAGGCAAAAAAAGAAAGGACCTCAAGATCCTTTGCACGCCTCGCGAGAGTTTCCTAGTAAAGCGCTACCTGGTCCACCACGATCCGCATTCGTTTGTCACGGTCACCAGTGTCAACTCGGTATGGGGAGTCGGAAGAGGCTTTTCAGACATTCACAAAATTGACGACTAAGGCATTGGCTGCCAGATTGATGGTCCTGGGATTTAGAATCAGATATCCGTTGATGCAGTCAGGGTCATCCGAAAAATCCAGGCCGAGAGATTTGCTGTCAAGATAATAAGAACTATCGCCCTCGATATTATCGGGGGCTTTTTCTATAGGTGCTTCGATCTCAAATGCCGCAGCCTCGGCTTTGAACTCCGCAGAGAGAGGAGAATCGATATTCGGGAAATACGCCGCAGAAAAAGCATCGCGAAGCTGCTCACCCGTAATCCTTAGAACAGGACCCGAAGCGCCCCTTGGATTCTTCACGCACGTTCTTACGCTGAGCCTTCCGTCCAGTACAGGAAAGCCGTACCTCGCCATAGCCTCATCCATATTCCCGGCCTTGTCCACATCGCTCAGCACTAAGTGCAACAACCTGCATAGCTGTAGCACATCCTCTCTGTTGTGAGTAAGGATAATCTTCTCCAAAGTGGAATTGCCCGTCAGGGAGTACTCATCGAACATAGTGATGCTCTCACGTCCACTGATTGTATCCTGCCTGTCTTCCAATATGCCGTAGTAATTCTCAACTGCCACCTGCCTAAGTGACCCGAGACGTTTCTTGAGATCCGTCGCAGATTTCAAAAACCTGAAGAGATCCAAATCGTACATGGAGATGTGATCGTCCATAAACGATGCGCCAAGTCGCATATTAATAAACGGAACATCAAAAGAAGCTCCGTTGTATGTAACGAGATAATCTATTCCTTCTGCCTCCAAAAAAGCAAGGGTTTCCGTCAGCACCTTGTACTCTTCATAATGGTTCTCCGCAAGGAACTGCGTTATCTGTACGCCGCTTTCCGTCTCGGTCAAGAGTCCGATGAGAATGACCTTGCTGTTATCTCGTCTGAGACCTGTAGTCTCAATATCCAGCACGCATCCTCGCAAGCCTTGGAAATACTGCATATACGAGGCAGGAAGTGCAGTTGTTATCCTGTAGTCTCTGGTAAAAATTTTCATAGTTGTAAAGTACCACATCGGTTGACATTTTTTCAATTGAAAAAAAACAAAAAAACACCAAAAAACCCAGCATTTATAACCTTTTATTAAGCGTATAAGGTATAATATCTGCGAGGAAAATACTGAAGATCATACATTCGTCGCACAGTGGGAGAAGGTTGCTGAGAAGAAGACATCAGAGACCAAGAACAAGACGAAGAAATAATCACCTGAGACAGGGGATAATACCTTCATGACCAACTGGTACATTCTGATGATCTTGGCACAGATTCTGTTCTTCGCTATACTGGCCCTCAAGACCAGAAGAGACAGATCGGAGTAATACCGAGAATAGACTCAAGGTCTATGTAAACTGTTGAGAGAAAAGAGCTCCAATGCTATAATTCTAAAGGCATGGAGCTCTTTTTCATGCTAAATTCCGGATTACAGAGGTTTATAAATGAAACTTGGAATAGAAACATATTGACAAAAAAACGAAAAATCATAAAAGTCGATATAATTCCATGTAGCTTGATAAACAAACTAAAACTATAATTACTAACTTCATATATCTCCTTATAAATTTTCAAGATTTCATGCCAAAATGGCGTAAAAATGGCGTAACGTGAAACTACCATTGCCTAGTAACTTCATTTTACGCCACAGAAATGGTGTAATATGAAACTACTAAACTAATCTGGTTGTTTCATTTTACGCCAAAAAGAAAAGTTAAAACTACAAGGAGACCAATACAACACTAACAACAATGGGGATGGCTGATGAGCATCCCTCTTTTTGTGAAAATAACAATCGCACAATTGTCAGATTGTAATTCTGATTCTATGATACATCATAGGGAGGTGATCACTATGATGAAACCGAAATTCAAATTCTCATATGACGAAATCAGAATCATAGTTCTGGCGCTTGTCGAACTGAAGAATCAGTTGATCGCTGAAGGCAGATATACAGATGCCGTAGACGATCTTCTGGTAAAACTTGTAGATTAATAACAAACGCCCAGAGAGGCGGCGCACAGGCTCTACACAATACAGTGTGGAGCTTTTTTAATTGAAACACCAAAGGGAGGTGGTAATCAATGGCGAAGACTATAGCCATATGTAATCAGAAAGGTGGAGTAGGAAAAACAACTACGACGCTGAATATCGGAGTTGGAATGGCGAGAGAAGGTAAAAGAGTTCTTTTGATTGATGCAGATCCTCAGAGTGACCTTACACATTCACTCGGGTGGAATGCTGACGAGCTTGAGAACACTCTCGGAAGACTCATGTACAACGAAACCGGAAGGTACGGTGCAGATGTAAAGGGAGCAATTCTTCATCATAAGGAAGGCGTTGACCTTATTCCTTCAAACCTTGATCTTTCGTCGATGGAAACACAGCTGGTGAATGCAATGAGCAGAGAGAAGATTCTTTCAAATCTGCTTGATTATGTAAAGACTGATTACGACTACATTCTCATCGACTGTATGCCTTCACTGGGAATGCTTACAGTCAATGCTCTCACTGCAGCAGACAGTGTCGTGATACCCGTACAAGCTCAGTACCTGCCCGCTAAGGGCATGACGCAGCTCATCAGGAGTATAGATATGGTCAAATATCACACAAACGAAAATTTAAAGATTGACGGTGTGGTTATGACTCTAGTAGATAGCAGAACAAACCTGGCCAGAGATGTGATAGATGCAATCAGGAGTAACTACGGAATGCACATTCATATCTTCGATACCAAGATACCTACAGCTGTAAAAACAGCTGAGGCCAGTAAGGTAGGTGCAAGCATCTATACCTATGATAAAGACTCTAAGGCCGCTATAGCTTATGAAGAACTGACGAAGGAGGTGATCATGCTTGGAGAACGAAAGAAATGCAGAAATGAGATTGCCTTCGCTAGATGATTTGTTTTCAAATCAGCAGGAAAGGGATGAGGCGAGACTCAAGAAGATTTACGAGATATCTATAGAAGAAATTGATTCATTTCCGGATCATCCATTCAAGGTAAAGGATGACGAGGATATGATAAATCTCACAGAATCTGTGAAGGCTAACGGAGTTCTTACACCTGCCACTGTCAGAAGGAAAGAAGATGGCAGATATGAGCTTTTGTCCGGACACAGAAGACTGAGGGCATCGCAATTGGCAGGGTTTAATACGCTGCGATGCGAAGTCGTGGAGATGGGTCGTGATGAAGCTACCGTATTTATGGTAGAGTCCAATTTCCAGAGAACAACTATACTACCTAGCGAAAAGGCCTTTGCGTATAAGATGCGGCTGGAGGCGATGAAGCGTCAGGGTCAGAGAACTGATTTAACTTCGTGCCCAGTGGGCGCTAAGTTGAGATCGGATAGTGAATTAGCAGAAACTGTCAGTGATAGTGCAAGACAGATTCAGAGATATATTCGTCTCACCGAGCTCATTCCGGAGCTTCTCGACATGGTGGATGAAGGGAAGATTGCCTTAAGACCAGCTGTCGAACTTTCATATATACCTAAGCTTCAGCAGAGACATCTTTGGGAGCTGATGGATGTGTATAGCTGCACGCCCTCTCATGATCAGGCGATACGAATGAGACGCATGTCGGAAGAGGGCAAGCTCAGCCCCGAAGTAATAGAAGCTATCATGAGTGAGGAGAAACCGAATCAGAAGGAGAAGATTGTGCTTAGAGCAGACAGGTTCAGTAGTTTGTTCCCATCAGATCTTCCGATGTCTAAGAGGGAGGATTATGTGGCTACGGCCATGGAATTCTATGCAAGGCATAGACAATTGCAGAAGGAAAGAGATGATGCGAGATAAGAGTCAAATCTGCGATTTTAAGATTCGCAGTGATACTCAGTTTTCCGCACTCCTCCCCTGAAACCCCTCCTCAAGTAACTATCTGTTACTATCCGAGAAGGAATAATAGATTATCTATAAGACAAGTATATTAATAAATGACTAAGGCATAAGCGTTCGAGTCAAAAGACCTGAGCGCGTTTTTTTATGCCTGATGATGCGAGAAAGGAAAATGCAATGAAACAAGACAAAGACAAGCAAAACCTAGCAGAAGTAATCATCGTTAGTGATGATGCGGGCATGCAGCTGTATCTGAGCGAGAAAGCAGCGAACAGACTCTCTTGGGTTCTGACATGCATCTTCGCTTTGATCAGCCTTCCGGTTTTTATCCTAGCATTTATGTTGCTGTAATCGATGAAAGGAGAATAGACAATGACAAACACAGCAAGTAACAAAGGCATCAGAGAGTTTATAGCCAGGGTGATGCTCATGGCACTTATTCTCTCGGGATGCGTCATGGCAAGCCCTAATGTGGCATTTGCCAAAGCACAGACGGTAACACTCAAGTATGGTAAGACCATCACTTACGGAAGCGGATGGACAGGCCATACCTCTATGAAATGGGTAACGCATATTGACGGTGAGGCAGTAGACCTGGACGATGAGCCTGGAGTCTCAAGATCGTATGCTTACTGCGTGCAGCCTGCGGCAGGAGCACCGGATCCGGGCACATATACCGTAACGCTTGTAGACGATGACGATACCGGCAAGATCTCAAAGATGAGAAAATTCATCTACTACTCACCGGGTTCATACGGATATTACAAAGTAACGAAGAAGAGATGGTTCTCGAAGTATTCAACAGACGAGGCATATGCCATAGCCCACTTGGCACTTTCCTGGATTTATGATGGCTACGATAACGGCTCAGATATCTGGGGCGGATGCTCAGCGTCTATGAAAAGCGATACCAAAGACATGGTTGATGACCTTAAGAATCTGCCTGACCCACCGGAAGATTACGAAGTATTCTGGGTAAAAGTTTCCGGTAAGCAGGATGTATTCGGAGCGTTTTATCACACAGAATACGGAAAAGTCAAACTTACAAAGTCAACAGCACTTCCGAAAGTATCTGACGGAAACAAGTGCTATAGCCTTGAAGGTGCAGAGTTCACTCTGTATAACGACGAGGCATGCAAAGAAGTAGCCAAGTTCAAAGACGGCAAAAACGCTGTTCTCAAAACTAAGGCTGATGGAACATCCCCTGAATACGTTATAGAGACAGGAGAGTACTTCATCAAGGAGACAAAAGCTCCGGAAGGATATGCACTTGATCCGAAGGTAACCAAGATTGAAGTAAAGAAAGATAAGACATACACATATTCATGCAAAGACACACCTATTATGAATATCGTGAATCTGCTTCTTACAAAGAAGCCTAAGGGATACCCTCATAATCACGGTGAAGGTGATGCGACACTTGCAGGTGCAGTTTACAGATTCAACTACTACGATGGGCACTATGCATCTGCATCTGCAGCAGAAGGCTCAGGCAAACCAACAGCACAGTGGTTCTTCACCACAGATGCTAAGGGAGAGATTGCAGGAACAGATCCTAAACCTGCAGACGGATATACAAGCTCAGAACTGTACAAGGATGCTGCAGGAAAGATAGCATTTCCTCTCGGCTCTTATGTAATCCAAGAAGTAAGCCCTCCTACAGGATATCTTCTGAATACCAACAAGGAATTCGTAAAGATTAGCGAAGACGGAACAGATAACGATCATGTTAAGACATACAACGAGAAGGTAACAAACGACGATATCATCATCCGCGGTGGCGTTGAACTTGCCAAGATAGATAATGACCTTGATGAGAACTATGCACAGGGTGATGCAAGCCTCGCAGGTGCTGAGTTTACCATCTACAACAAATCCAAAGAATCCATCATGATTGCAGGAAATGAAGTTGCAAAAGATGGAGTAGCACTAGTAATCGCAACAAACTCTGATGGTTTTGCGGGAACTGATGCGCATGCACTTCCTTATGGAACATATTTCATCAAGGAGACTAAGCCGTCTCCGGGATATCTTCTCAATAATGAATGGTCAAAGACTTTTTCCATAAGAGAAGACGGCAAGATAATTGATCTCAAAGGAGACAAGGTAAGAGAGGCAGTTCAGAGAAGCGGTGTTCAAATCGTTAAGAGAGACAAAGAGATTCAAAAGTCCGAGGCTCTTGGAGGAGCTAATCTTAAGGACATCGTCTTTACTATCAAGAATGTATCCGCTCATGACGTTGTAGTCAGAAAAGATATTGGAAACACAACGGATAAGGTTGACTGGAAGAAGCTCGCATCAAAGAAGGATCTCTTCGAGAGCGGAGCAATCAAGAGAGTTAAACCCGGTGAAGATGTTGGTAAGATTATCACTCACTGGAATGAAGAGAAGAAAGCATATACAGCTGAGACTCTTGCGGATGATCTTCCGTACGGAACATACACAATCCGTGAGTCAAAAACAAATGACACTTACCAGAGAACAGATAAGACAGAGCACAAGTTTGAGGTAAGAGAAGACGGTACTCTCTATGCCTATGACAGCGAAGGTATGGACTCTATCCTGACATTCGATGACTACGTATATCGCTCGGACATGCAGGGTACAAAGATTGGCGATGGAGACTCAAAGAGATTCTCATATGTGCCATTCAAGATTACCAGCGTCACAAATGATGAGACACACGTAGTTGTAGCAGACAAGAACGGATTCTTCTCAACAAAAGACAGAAGAACCAAGGACGGTCTTGATGAAGATGAGGATGCAGACAACACCAGAAAGGTAAATCCATTCGATGATCTTCTTACTGCAAAGGGTATCAAGAAAGCGAATATAGAGAAGAGAGCTACTGAGATTCTGATGGGTGTTTGGTTCGGTACCGGAGAGTTCGGAACTAAAGCAGAGATGAATCCTGATTTCGGAGCACTTCCATATGACTCATATGTCATCGAGGAAATGCCTTGCGAACAGAACGAAGGGTACACAATGCAGAAATTCTTCTTCACTGTAGATGAGAAGTCTCAGAACGGTTTTGTAGATCTTGAGACTATCACCAACGATATCCCTGAGATTGGAACTACAGCATCTGTTAACGGAAAGAAGGAAAACATTACACCTTCTAAGACCATCAAGCTTACTGACAGAATCAAGTACAAGGGTCTTGAAAGCTCAGAAGTATGTAGCAAAGGGGATCCTTATGGACAAGGCTACAGGAAAGCCTGTGCTCGATCCATCCGGCAAAGAGGTAACTGCAGAGAAAGAATTCACATCACTCATCGGAACAGGTTGGGTCAATGTGACATTTGAATTCGATGCAACGAATCTCTATGGCAAGGATACTGTAGTATTTGAAAAGGTCTATGATGTAAACGGACACCTTGTTGCTAAGCACGAGGACATCACTGATGAAGATCAGACAGTCACATGGGAGAAGCCATCTATTGGAACAACTCTTGTTGACGGCGAGGGAAACAAGACTGTAGTTGCATCTGAGAAGACAGTTCTTGTGGACACTGTTAGCTACAAAGGGCTAGATGCTACTCAGTGGTATGTCTTAGAAGGTACTCTTATGGTTAAAGAGACAGCTGATTCTCTTGTAGAGAATGGCAGCCCGGTAACAGTAGTCAGCGAGCCATTCCAGCCAAAGGAAGCAACCGGAACAGTGGATGTTACCTTCACAATTGACACAAGAGATCTCATCGGAAAGGAACTTGTAGCATTTGAGACTGCGTATAAGCTTGATGGCTATAAGAAGGGTGACAATCCTGACAAGGTAAAGAAGATTAAGATTGCAGAGCACAAGGACATCAATGATAAAGGCCAGACAGTAAAGATTACGGAGCCGGAAACACCGACCAGGGTAGATTCACCAAAGACAGGCGACAACACCAAGCTTTGGATCTTCGTAGGCCTTTTCCTGGCGGCATTCATACCTTTCACTGTATATGCAGGAAGAGAAGCGCAGCGAAAGATTAGGCAGAGAAGAGAAGACAGAGAGATATTTAAAAGTTGAGGATGCTGATATGAATGCAAGATACAGGCGAAAGTGCCCTGAGAATTGCAGATACAAGGACCGCAGGACCAGCTTCTGCGGTTTTTGTATGCTCGACATTCTGGAACGGGGAAAGGAGAGAAACAGTATGCAGATGATGATAGAGGGTCCTGAAAAGGGAAATGCAGCAAAAGAGGAGTCTATGAATATTGCTTTATCTGATCCGAAAGAGCTTAAGCAGCTTGTAGATGCAATGCCGGATGGAGTTGTTCTTTCAGTAAATATGGAGGAGGTGGTTATTGACTATGGGCAGAATACCAAATGATAGAAAAGTGCAGGTAGTTAATATCCGCATGGTTAAGGAGCCGTCGCTCTACAGCACGGAGAAGATCAAGTCTCCCGAGGATGCGCTGAGAATAATAGCAAATGAACTTGCGACTTATGACAGAGAGGTGTTTGCCATCTTGAATGTCAAGTCGAACGGACAGCCGATTAACTTGAACATATGCAGCGTAGGTACCATAGATTCTTCTATGGTTTCCCCGAGAGAAGTGTTTAAAAGTGCAATTCTTCAAAACAGTAGTGCATTTATAGCGATTCACAATCATCCGAGTGGAAGCATTAGCCCAAGTCAGGAGGATAAGGACGTGACAAAACGACTGCTTGCATGTTCAGAACTTCTCGGCATAAAGATGCTGGATCACATCATAGTATCCGGAGATAAGGGTCAGATGTACAGCTTCAAGCAGGAAGGAATGCTTGATCACCTAAGGCCGTCGCGCGAGGCCTGGGAAAGATAAACAACGTATTACTTAATAGCCAAAGGAGGTACTTATGGCAACTAACAACATCACAGAAGTTACTTTTGAAATCATGGAACACATCGGAGTACTGGACACTTACGATAACCGTGAGCAGGCATGGACCAAGGAAGTAAATATAGTTTCATGGAACGGTGGTCCTGCAAAAATCGATATTAGGGACTGGTCGGCTGACCATGAAAGAATGTCTCGTGGTATCACTCTCACAGAGGAGCAGGCAGAGAATCTGACTAAAGCGTTATCTGACAGATATCGCAGCAGAGGAGATATGCAAAAAGCACCACCTATGAGAGACGACATGGCAAGATAGCCCATCGGATGTGCGGCATGCAAATAATGTGTGCCGCACATATTTATGAAAACGGAGGATATTATGTCTTACTACACAAAAGAACAGATTGATAGGGCAAGGTCCATAGATTTGCTTACATATCTGAAGACCAATGAGCCTACGGAGCTCATACATGTACGAGGCAATGTATATTGCACAAGAGAACACGACAGCTTAAAGATATCCAACGGCAAATGGTACTGGTGGAGCAGAGGCTTCGGAGGTACATCTGCACTGGATTATCTGATAAAGGTTAAAAGCATGTGCTTTACTGATGCAATGAAGACATTGCTTAAAGGAAACTATGATTCTGAAGGAAAAGCAGTGCCTGAGAAAAAGCCGGAGAATAGGAGGCTGCTGCTACCCGAGAAATCGGAGACAAGCGATGAGGTAATTGCATATCTGACCGGAAGAGGCATCGATAAAGACCTCATAAAGGCCTGTATAAGGAGCGGAGTGCTCTTTGAGTCACTACCATATCACAACTGTGTTTTTGTCGGATTGGATAAGGACAGTGTACCGAGATACGCATGCTACAGATCTACGAATCATATGAAGCTCATGGGCGATTGCAGCGGATCTGACAAGAGGTATTCATTCAGACTGAACGCTCAAGGAAAGACGCTACATGTGTTTGAAAGCCCGATAGATATGCTGTCGTATTTGACGGTAATGAAGCTTAAGACCAATCGTTGGCTGAATGAGCCGATGCTCTCACTTGGTGGAGTTTATGAGCCAAACGGGAACAAAGAGAATGCAAAACTACCTGTAGCACTGCAGGATATGCTTGAGAATCATCCGGAGGTGACAAACATAGCACTTCACTTGGATAACGATAGAGCCGGCAAGAGTGCTGCATGGTCTATTGAGTGGCAACTAAAAGAAAAGTATAGCGTCACATATGAGCCATCACCATATGGCAAGGACTATAACGATTACTTGATGAAGGAGAAAGCGAGGAATAACTATGACAGATAGTGAAAGAGATAAGCTCCGCATAATTGTATGCAGAGTCGATGAGAGGGCTGAGGTAATAGAAATCGAAGACAGTCTCAAAGCTATGCAGGAAGTAGTAGGTGGGCTTATACAAGAATACATGCCTTTCGAGGATGAGGTGGCACTTATAGTAAATGAGGAAGGAAAGATGACGGGACTTCCACTCAACAGAGGAATATGTAATGAAAAAGGTCGTTTGCAAGACATAGTAGCAGGCGATTTTTTTATATGCTACGCACCTATAGAAAGTGAGCGCTTCCTGTCGATGCCACCGGATCTTGAAAAGAAGTATAAAGAACTCTTCGATTTGCCTGAGATGTTCATGATGGACGGCAGGGATATTAAAGCTATCAAGTATGAACCGGGTGGAAGGAATAATCCTGTAACGATGGTGAGAGCGAGTGGCAAAATGGATACACGTTTTGAGAGGTAGTCTGCGTAAGTTTAGCAAGCATTGCCTTTCAGCGCTCACTGCGCTACGGCACACTTGGTGGCAAGCCCCCAAACCCCCGAAAACGTTAGTTATTCCGTGAGCACTAATATGAGCACCACTATGAGCGCTCACTTATTTAATGAAACGGAGGATAAGAAATGTGAGAAAAAGAGAATACAGAGTGCCTGTATATCTGAATAAGCGGGAGAAGGAAGACCTGCAGAGAAAAGCAGAAGCGGCATGCATGGAGCAGACGAGGTTTATCCGCATGCTTATTGCAGGCTATACACCAAGACCTGCACCTGATGAGAGGTTCTACGAATTCATGGATCTTATACGTGAAATGGGAGATAAGCTCGACAACATCTCAGCATACATGAGAGACCCTAGCTTTGCATCCTACGTAGAGCATGAAGCGGAAAAGTGGCATCTATTTCAGAATGCTATTGAGCAGAGATACCTGATGCCGGAAAGGAGTGGTGAGTGATGGCTGTTACTAAGATTTGGCCCATAAGGACAAGTCTTTCTAAGCCTATCAATTATGTGATGAATACGGATAAAACAGAGAATCCTCTGTTCTCACAGAACATCTTATCTGAAGAATCATATCAGGCACTTGAGGATGTAATAGAATATGCAGCTAATGAGGACAAAACGGAACAGAAATATTACGTTACAACACTTGGCTGCAATAAGAGATTCGCAAGAGATGAGTTTCTGAGAGTTAAGAAGCAGTTTGAAAAAGAAGGCGGCATTGTAGCGTTCCATGCATACCAGAGTTTCAAAGAAGGAGAGGTTAATCCTACGGAGGCTCATAGTATAGGAGTTGAGCTTGCAAAGGAAATCTGGGGTAGAAGGTTTCAAGTGGTTGTAGCTACGCACGTTAATACAAAATGTGTCCATAATCATTTTATAGTAAATTCAGTTTCTTTTGTTGACGGTAGGAGATATCACGGATGCAGAGAGACTTATGCAGAGCTTAGACACGCTTCAGATAGGATATGCATGGAACATGGACTATCAATTATAGATAAGCCTAAAGGGAGGCAGGTAGATAAGTATCTGTATAAGCTTGAACGTGCCGGTATGCCTACGAGATATAACGTAGCGCGGCAGGCAATAGATGAGTCCATAGCACTTAGTTTGACTCTCGATGAGTTTAAGTCGGAGCTGAGAAAAAGAGGATATAACTATCGCTTTGACCCGCAGCGAAAATACTGGACGATAACGCCGCCGGGATGGAAGAAGTCTATAAGAATCCATCAACTTGGAGAAGGTTATACGAGGGAGAGCATTGAACGGAGAATATATGAGAATGAGCCTTCAGTCAGACAGGAGAGAATAAAGCAAAGATATTACCGAACGAATCAATATAATCTGCGGCGCAGAATCGATCATATAATGGGACGATCCGGTCTTGAAAAGCTTTATCTCAGATACTGCTATGAGCTAGGATACCTTCCGAAGTACAAACAGAATCCTACAAGATTGCACATACTACTGAAAGAGGATCTTCTGAAGTGTGATCAGTACTCTGAGCAGGCCAAACTGCTTTCGAAATATCACATAGGGACAGAGGCAGAACTTCTTACCTGTATGAGCGAAATAAGTGAAAAAACGAGAATGCTGGAAGATGCAAGAACTGAGCTCATACGCAAAGAGCGCAGAGTTATCCCTGCAGATGAAAAAGAGAGTGTCAATGCTGAAAAGAAGGCGCTGACTGCTGAAATAAGAGGACTCAGACATGAACTGAAGCTTTGCAGGCAGATTGAGGAGCGCTCAGGAACTGTAAGAGAGAATCTTGAAATAATAGATCGTGATAGGCAAAAAGAAAGGAATATGGAGCGATGACAGAAAGAGAAAAGAAGGAAATGGAGTTTTTCTTAGATGATGACGGAGAACTGTCGTATGACAACATGTGTCTTGACTGTGATGCTGACTGCAAGCAGAGCTTTCGCGTCAGCGTTAAGTATTGTCCGTATTACAGGAAGTATAAGAAGGAGAGGAAGGGGAGGTAGAGATATACGTCTTTGTGTTTTAGAGATGTTGACTAGTCTCTAGACTTGATATATACTTTACGAATAATAATGTAATATTATGTAAATAAAATATCATTTTAATGGAGCTATGACAACATATAAAGACTACATAAAAGATAAAATATATAATTACAAGATCGGCATGCCTATATATCTATCAGATTTAGCTATTGAAATAGGCTCTGATTATAGTATTCCAAGTGCAAAGGCTCACGGAGCAACCGCAGTTGCTCTAAAACGAATTATGGATAATAACGAGATTCCCAATCTACGTCTTTTCCAAAAAGGTATATATTATTTGACGCAGGAGACGGCATTCGGAGAAACAAGAATAGATAAGGACGCTATTATAAGTGATAAGTATTTGAAAGATAACAATGGATATGAAGCTGGACCATATGCTCTATATAAACTCGGACTTACCACTCAGTTGCCTAATCAGCGAGAGATAGTGTCTAACCATTCCTATGAATGCAGGAGAAAGGATCAGAAACTCGATGTCTGGGTTAAACCCCCAAAGACAGTAATAAATCAAAATAATATAGATTATTTGATGATATTAGATGTCATTGATATCTTGGACAAATATCCGGTAGATACTGATGAGCCATATAGATATATCGCTAAGCAAATTTATGAAAAAGGCTTGGAGTATAACATACTTCTTGCCATGGCTGACAAGTATTATAACATTGGTACAATTAAGAAACTGGCTCGCGTAGCCGGAGAAAGTGGAGTGGATAATGAAGCTGCATAAAGATACTGATGCATTTAAGGTTCTTATTTCAAACGTCAGTGAACGCACAGGTTACCGTGAAGATGTTTTGGAGAAGGACTATTATGTAACACTGATTCTTGAAGAACTGGCTGACTACCAAAGAGATGGTCTCAAGGCTTTTTTTAAAGGCGGTACAGCCTTATATAAGGCCTTAAAGAAGACAAATAGGTTTTCTGAGGATATAGATTTGTCAGTAGATACAAGGGAGTGTTCAAGGACACAAAACGACAAGAGACTTGAAAGAGCAACAAAAAAATATAAATCGCTTGAAAGAGATCCTTCTGCCGGAAGGACAAATCGGTCAGAAGTCATTGCGGTGTATATTTATGATCCTGTAACAAGTATTGATTCCGAAGATGCTTTGCAGAGATTTGGAAGAGTAAAAATCGAGGCTACATCTTTTACTATCAGCGAGCCGATGGAAAAGATGACAGTTTCTGCTATGCTTTATGATTATGCGTTGGATCAGGAGCGTGATATTCTGGAAAAACAGTATGGCGTAAAGCCTTTTGAGATAGAAACAATATCACTGGAAAGGGCTTTTATTGACAAACTGTTTGCGGCAGAGGCATATGTGAGAGCATCCGATGATAATCAAAGAGCATTTGAAGCGGCAAAACATATTTATGATCTAGCAGTTTTGGAAAACCAGTCATTTGTTCAGTCATTCATAAAAGATAATTCGCTAATGCGTAAGATACTGGATATTCGTTTGGATGAAGAGATGGGGAGGCTGGATGGAATTCCAAACGTAAAACCAAAAGACTTTAGATTCTTTCATAGTATAGACAGCAATCTAAATATAAAGCGAGCCTATCAAATCATGCAGAATCAGTATGTAATGCTTGAGAAAGATCGGATACCTTTTGATGATGCTGTCAATTCAGTTAAAAGAATCGAGACAAAATTGAGAGGGTCATATGAGTGGATGAAATAGTTTAAAGAAATATGAAAATGTTATTCTTCCCGGCTGAGACAATAGGGTCTTGGCCATTTTTATTTAAAAGTAGAAAGGACGGTGAGATAGATGAATCCAGGTGGAGATGCAGCAGAACAACTCGTAAGACTGTCACTTGAAGGAGCTGAGGTCGCAGCACGCATCAGCGGAAACGGAGCGAAGAATATCGCTCTTCTTTTATATGCGGCTCTGAAAGAAGAGCAAAAGACCAAAGGAAAGGCTCGTCTGACTAACATGCTAAAAACAGGCAAGGAATTAAAGGTATACACAATCACTAATAAGGATATACCTAAGTTCTCACAGGAGGCCAAAAGATATGGAGTCCTATACTGCGTGCTGAAGGACAGGCGTAATCACGATCCGAACGCTGCAGTGGATGTAATTGCCAGAGCAGAGGATGCAAGCAAGATTCAGAGGATAACCGAAAGATTCAGACTGGCTACTATAGACATGGCAGATATATCTCTTGGAACTATGCCGGAAAAGGATAGGCTATTCGGAAACCCCGGGTCGGCGAGGGCAGAAAAAGACCGTCTGTCCGAGCCAAGCTCAAAGCCAACAGGCCTGTTAAATGGTCTTGATAAATCCGATAAACCTTCTGTAAAACAAAAGCTTATTGAATGCAAGGAAAAGGCAGTGGTAGAGAATACTGAAAGAATGGCATCCAGGATGTTAGGCCCGATTATAAAGGGGAAGGAGCGGTAGCATATGAAAGAGATTAAAAGAGATGAAGTATATGCGTCTATCGCAGGAGTCTTTCCGGTTATCTGGATTGCGCTTAGAATAGCACCGCACTGGACCGGAAATCTGTTCTATCTCATCGAAAAGATCGACGAAATATTCGCACCGCCACTTTACAAGCTGGTGTGGACAGATAGAAGTCTGGGCGTAGTGCTATTCTGCATTACAGCATATGCTGTAGGCGTGGGAATACTGTTCACATCGCGTAAGAATTACAGACGAGGTGAGGAACATGGCTCAGCCAGATGGGGTAATCCATCTTTTATAAACAGAAAGTACAGACAGCATCCTGCAAGCCAGAATAAGATACTGACTCAGAATGTTAGAATAGGATTTAATGCTCATAAGCACAGAAGGAATCTGAACGTACTCGTAATAGGAGGAAGCGGCTCGGGTAAAACCAGGTTTTATGTAAAGCCAAATGTGATGCAGGCAAACTGCTCGATGGTAATACTGGATCCGAAAGGAGAGATCCTCAGGGATACCGGTTGGCTACTGACTAGGAAAGGATATAGCGTAAAGGTCTTAGATCTTATAAATATGGAGAGGAGTCATTGCTATAATCCGTTCGTATATCTCAGAAGCGATAATGACATACAAAGACTCGTCACGAATCTGTTCAAATCTACGACTCCAAAGGGAGCACAGTCATCAGAGCCCTTCTGGGATAATGCAGCACAGATGCTGCTCTTGGCGCTTATCTTTTATCTGAAATATGAAGCACCGGAAGAAGAGCAGAACTTCGCTATGGTAATGGAGATGCTAAGAGCAGGTGATGTGGACGAGGAAGACAGCAAAGCTGTAAGTGCACTGGATATTCTCTTTGAGAATTTAAGGGAAGATAATCCTGATCACATAGCACTCAAGTACTATGATGCATATCACTCAGGATCAGCCAGAACGCTTAAGTCAATTCAGATTACACTTGCAGCAAGACTAGATAAGTTCAATCTGGATAGTGTAGCAGGACTCACCATAACAGATGAACTTGACCTGTGGAAGCTTGGGGAAGAGAAGACGGCATTATTTGCCATAATCTCGGACAATGACACGAGCTTCAACTTCCTGGTTTCGATCCTTTATACCCAATTATTTCAGCAGCTGTTTGAAGTGGCAGATAAGAAGTATAAAGGACCACTTCCTGTACATGTGCAGTTTCTCATGGATGAATTTGCAAACGTCTCATTACCGGATGACTTTGATAAGATCCTATCTGTCATGAGATCACGTGGTGTGTCGGTCAGCATAATCCTGCAGAACCTGGCGCAGCTTAAGGCGTTGTTCGAGAAACAATGGGAGTCGATTGTCGGTAACTGTGACGAGTTCGTTTATCTCGGTGGAAACGAGAGCGCGACACGTTCCCAACTGAAAAGGTTGGGCGCAATCGCAAAGACAATTTAATATTTGCGTTTTGTAGAACTGATAGTTCGAGAAGTGAAATGAAGGGGTAACGCCCTGAAGCGCTTCCCTTAATACTCCGACTGGCGAACCGTAGCAATATATGGTCGGTCAGAAGCTCGGTGAAGTCGGCAGAGAGTAGCCGTAATGGAAACGAAAGCCAATCAGCGGTGGTTGGTGCTACCTATATGCCGGAGGTCTATAAAATGTCTATGGTTAGAATGCCATCTTGGCGGATGGCTGACAAATCTGCGAAGGTACGAGTCTAAATGCCGAGTTAGTCGAAAGGCTATACAACCGTGAAATTGGTTGGTGCGTGTGGATTAGTAAGAGTTTTCGTTATGAAAGTCCATACAGTGTTACAGGCACTGTCAAGCGTACAGGCTCATAGTAGAGACCTAAGGGCAATAATGCACAGATAGAACTATCGGAACGTGGTAAGCAACCGATGTGGAGGTCTATTGCGACCGAAGAAACAGTGACGGCGAAAATAATAAGCGTCTTAGCGGTTGTGAAAGTGGTGGCACAGTACTGATGAAGCTGTGGAAACACAGTGGAGGGATAGCCACTAGTCAGAATCAATAACAAGTATGAACACACACATGAGAACAGCTTCGAGTATGACAAAGAGAATCTGACCCGAAAGGAGATGATGCCTGTGACAACTTCGAAGAGAGCACCGAAAAAGGAGGGAATTAGACACGCGGAATATTACAACCTGACGGAGACTTTTGACGAACTGTATAAAAAGAGTCAGGAAGGATATATCTTTACAGACCTCATGAGCATTATTGCATCTGAGGATAATATCCTGCTTGCATTCAGGAACATCAAGAGGAATAAAGGAAGTATGACCGCAGGAACCGATGGTAAAAGAATTGCAGACCTTGAAGCAATACCTGCAAAGAATTTCGTTGAAACAGTCAGGCGGAAATTGGAATGGTATCGACCAAAGCCTGTGAGACGAGTGGAGATACCAAAACCAAACGGCAAAATGCGACCACTCGGAATTCCTGCAATATGGGACAGGGTAGTGCAACAGTGCATACTACAGGTACTTGACCCAATATGCGAGGCAAAGTTTCATAAACGAAATAACGGCTTCAGACCCAACAGGTCGGTGGAGCAGGCAATCGCTCAGGCTATGAGAATGATGCAAAGACAGCATCTGCATTATGTCGTAGACGTAGACATCAAAGGATTCTTTGACAATGTAAATCACACCAAGCTCAGGAAGCAGATGTGGACAATGGGAATCCGAGACAAGTCACTTCTGTGCGTAATCACGAAGATGCTCAAAACACCGATTGAGATGCCTGACGGAGAGATAGTTTACCCTACAAGGGGCACGCCACAGGGAGGATTATGTGGATATCTACATAACCCTCCTTATGCCGAGCTAGTTATTATGCCGAGTAGATGCAGTAAAACATCGTGTTTTCAAGCAAGCTGATCGTTTTATCTCAGCATAATATGCTACTTGAACGAATTCAGGAAGCTGAGCAGATCCTGATCATTTCTCCAATCTGGGAGATCGGTTTCACCTGTAAGTTTTGGTGCCAATGCATTTATGGCAGCATCCTTCAGACGATTGTCTGCTCTGCTGTATACCATGGTCGTAGAAATATCCTCGTGGCCAAGAAAGTCGCGTATATAAATTATGTTGATCCCGGCAGCAAGCATGTGCATGGCTTTGCTGTGACGGAACTGATGGCAATGCACGTGCTCAGGGAATGACTGATCCTCAGCATGGAGTTCGCCAGTATATTTGTCGATTATGTACTGGATACCATCTCTGCTCATTGCCTTACCAACACGGTTAATAATCAGAGGTTGACCGAGCAATGCACTCCTGCGCTGTCTGATCATATACTCCTGTACAAGCTTTGCGGTCTTGTCAGTTATGACAACGGTACGGTATTTATTGCCTTTGCCATGTAGCTTCACAGTCGGATTATTACCTGTGTTGATGTCACCGATCTGTATGTCGCACAGCTCCTGCACTCTGCAGCCACTGTCGTACATTAGTGTCATCGCGGTCCGGTGGCGCAAGCCGTTACGAATGTTGATGTCCGGTTTATTGATCAGTCTGGACATCTGCTCGA
>Ga0256406_1002362_pt1 | contig 26859 bp, 32 predicted proteins | sample RumenRJG_03DNA_FD_185986 | JGI IMG/M metagenome (GOLD analysis project Ga0256406, IMG submission 185986) | Bovine rumen microbial communities from Lethbridge, Alberta, Canada - RJG_03 | ecosystem: Host-associated > Mammals > Digestive system > Stomach > Rumen | place: Canada: Alberta | collected...
CATCGGCCTCTTCGACCCGTCTCCGAACGTGACGATGAGGTTTTCCATATGGATGAATCTGCCACGGATATGGCCGTCGTCGTCGGTGAGGACCTCAGTGACAAGCACCGGGGCGTTATCGACTTTGGCGGCAGGGTCATATGTAATGACGTATTTGTGTTTCCTGCCTCCCCATCCAAGCTGCGGCGGGAGGTTTTCCTCGTTTTGGGCGATGTCGGTTCTCGACACCACGCAATCTTCTATGTCGAATCTATCAAAGATATTATAGTACTCTCTATTACAGGCGATCTCGTTTTCCCTTCTCTTTCTCTCGATTTCTTCCTGAGAGAGCAACGGCTTGACGCCCACCCCGTTTATGGTCGGGTGCAAAGGGATCTCGCAATTGAGGTCAGCGACGAAATACTTGTCGTTGCCGACGAGCATTTGCTTTGTTCCTTCTCTGTATTTTTCCCAAAACAACGAGTTGGTGTCTGACGCCGATCCGACATACAATCTAAGGTTTGGGACTTCCTGCGGATAGACATCGGGATCATACGAAGATCCTGTTTTGAAGTCGGCGCTCTGCGTGACAAAAGGCTCGGTCGCATCGAAGAAATCCTTCGGAATCGTCCCGGCTTCATCATAAATGTTGACGTTGCTTCTCTTGCCTCTGACCGTCTTCGCTGTGCCGGCGACCGCCTGAATGAATGAGTTATTCGAAAGGTCGCATCTGTCGCCCTTCTTGTTGTCGTGGGTGAATCCGTCTGAGTCGGATTTCGATTTTGAGACCTCGTCCCAAAACACCGTGTTGTCGCTGATGAGCGTTTTCACCGTGTGCTTCGCGATGCTCTCCATCGTCTCGAACGTCTCGTTCGCCTGCCTTGAGCCGCTTGACATGATGTGGATCTTCGATTTCGGGTACAGCAGCGCCCTCGCCTGGGCAAAAATCCCGACCAAGAACGATTTGCCCGCGTTTCTCGAGCACACCCACACGACGTATTCCTTGTTCCAGGACATCGAGAGAAGCCACTTCTGATAATCCATCAAAGGTATCTGGAAGATTTTCTCCACGAATTGGACGGGGTTTCTTCTCCCCCACTGAATCAGCGCGACATACTTCTTGAGGGATTCTTCGTCTCTCAAAGTGATGCCGTTGTCAGTCATGTTACCATAAACGCTCAGCATGGTCATTTACCGTCCCATAATTTGTATTCCCGCGAAATGAACTCTTGGATTTCCTCTTCCGAGATTCCTTTCTTGCGGTATTCGCCCTCAAGCTCTTCGAGCAGCTTTTGTTTCGTTATTTTGCTTTTGCATATCCTCAAAGCCTCCAGGGAGTCTCTCGCCACTTTCTGCGACTCTTTGACTATCTCGGCTTGCTGTGACAATATGTCGGCGTAATCGGTCCCAGACAATTTGACCTGATTCAATTGGGCGCGGAAGCTGATTTCCGCCACCTCTCCGATGCTCTTCGAAGTGGCTTGGTCATAGAAATTCGTTATGCCGTCGTCGTAATATTGGTTTTCCACCTGATTCATGACGTCGGAGAGCATTCCCCTCCCGCCGTTGCCTATCGTCTTCCCCGTGGAGAAGCCATTTTCCTTCGATGTGGCGTTGATGATCGCCTGGATTTTCGCGATCATCGCGAGAAGATTATCTATCGTTTCCTGTGTCTCGGAATCAACTTCTCCGCCCTTAAGCAAATCAGAAACTCTATTCTGATATTTAGCAATGGTCGAGTAGTTTTTGACGATTTCTATGGCAGCTTTCTGCTTGGTTATATCCTTTCGGAGATTATCGGTCAGAAGGCCGGTCAAATCTCTGTAAAGCTGCGGTTTGTCTGCCTGCAATTCCTCTTTGAACGGGTCATAGCCGATAATGCTGATAATCTGCTGTCTGTTCTTCTTGTCATCCTCCGAAAGGGCGAGCAAACTGAGGTCTTCGCTGTAGACCTTTTCGAAATTCTCTCTTTTCAATTGGGATCTGAATGTGAGTCCAGAATACTTCGGGTCCGCCTCCAGATACTTGATATAAAGTTCTGGCATTTGTTCCAAAGCCTTTTCCGACGAGAACAGGATATGGCGGGCCAATTGGCTGTCATAAAAGACATTGTATTTATAGCAGTAGTCAAAAAGGGCATCTTCCGACGATGCCCCGTTTTTCATCATGTCTTGGTAATAGTCTTTTCCTTGTGCCGGTTCCATATCAGCGGTGTCTACTTCTCGTTCTTCGAATTTCACTTCGTGCTTGACAGGCTGATCTTCAGACGGAGCCTTTATACCATTTTCGAATTCCTTCTCTTTCTCTGCTTCTACCTTTTTTTCTGCCTCTTTTTCGATGGCAGAAACTTTTTTTGCCTCTACGGCTTTTTCCGCGGCCTTCTTGGTATTTACCTTATTGGGCTTTTCTTTCTTTTTCAAGTCGGCTTTCTCACTGGGAGAGAGCTCAAACTTTTGGGGGGTTACCTTCGGATCAGCCCCAAATGTAAAGTCCGAACCGATAGAAGGCGCTGGTTTTACCTTTTTCATTTTTCTCTCCTCCTTCAAAAATTAATTCAGATAGATATCCATGTTGTAGAAATTATCTCCTTCGAAGATTAAGAGCTTTTGGCTGGCTTTCCCGAATAATCGTTTGCTGAACGCGTATTGCTCAGGCCCGACTATGCTCGAGTTCACTATGACGTTGCAGCCCTCGAAAACCTTTTGCTTCGGGCTGTGATAATGCCCCATTAGAACGTAGTCGATGTATTTGTGCGTCGCCCCGACCATGCTCTGCATGGACTGGTTGACCGAGTCATGGTGCCCATGAGAGAAAACGACCGTTTTCCCGTTCATGAGGTCAAACATCCCGATTTCCTCGTTGAGCGGATTTGACTCGAATTTGATCTTCGTGCCTTTCAGTCTCTCTTTCAGATAGAAATCTATCAATTTGCCGAAATTCTCTTTCTCAATGTGCTGCTTCAAGTCTGCCACGACGCGCGCATGGTTGTCCGTACAGCTGCGGTATATGATTTCCGGCGCCGCCTCTTGAAGCTCATTCAGAGCGTTGGCGATGATTTCCGATGCGATCATAACTTGCTGAATGACGTCAACCTCTTCCTCAAGCCTCGCCGTCACGTGGATTATCCCTTGGATGGCGTCGCCGAGGTTGATGAAATTCAGTCTCTTCACTTGATTCCTTTTGCAAAGCGCTATCGTGTCTTTCACCAATTTTTCGACCCTTCGCCTCGCCTCGTTCACGTCATAGGTGTTGTAGAAATCATCGATTTTGACGCCGATGTGCAAATCAGAGAACATCAAAATCGCCTCGTTTTCGCCGTCGGTTTTCCCTTCGTATTTCACTTCGGGCAATACCTTAAGTTCAGATGCGGTTTCTTTTATCGCGTCTTTGATGCTCTGAATCCTTGCCTCGTCTCTTAATGTTCTTCTATAGGCATTCCAAGTGTCTCTGGTTTTCGTCTGTTGGATGTATAAGTCCCGTTTTATCGCCTCTGTCTCTTCTTTGAAGTCATTGAACTCGAGGCTTTCAACCATTTTGTCAGACAGAACCTTGGGATTTTTTTCCAAAGTCCCCGCGGCGATTTGTTTGTCTTTAAGCCAGATTCTGAATGTCTCTCCAGACTTTGGGTTTCCATCTTTGTCTTTGGCGCCGAGAATCGCCACCAATTCGTTCCATCTTTTCTCACTGGTCGGCAGCAACTTGTATTTCATTCCAATTTCGTACATTTCCTGATCCGTATATTCTCCAGGTTCCTTATTGAACCCATCAAGGAATTCATTGAATTCTTTTTTAGTTATTTTATCAGCCATTGAAGCCCTCCTTTTTGCTTGTGTATCCACATCTAGCGATACGTTTTTTCATGACTCCATCAATCTTTTTTATTCTTCTTTCAAACGGGCTTTTTTCGCGGCTTTTCTTTTGATTCTTTGGCATTCGTTTTTCCTGTCTTGCCTCTCCTTTTTGTAGCATTCTTCGCAAATTTCTCTTTTCGTGTATCCGTTTTTAATAAAAGCTTTCCCGCATTTGGGGCAAATTCCGCATGGCTCTTTGATAAAATCGTATGATTTCCCGATTATTTCGGATGGGTCCTTAAATTTCAGCACTTCAGTTCCATTTTTTCGATAGAATGAAAGTTTTCCATAGACCCATCCTCTTATGCAAAAAGTTTCTAACGGCCTTCCTGCTTTTATGTTTGAATTAATCATATTGCCGACGCTATTGGCATATAGTTTTCCTTTATTCGCATGATAAAAGCAATACGCCCGAATGTCGTTCGTTATTTCGAATTTCCCTTCGGCGTCTCTGTAGAATTTTTCCAAACAAAGCAAATTGAATAGGTATTTTCTGAAAACGTATGTCGCGTCCAGAGCGTTTATCGCGTCTATCTCTTCTTGATAAATCACATGCTCTTTGTCGTAGTCCAAAGTGAAGCTGTTGGAATATTTCCTTTCCATTGCCCTCTCATAGACCAGCTTGAATCTGCTTTCGTATTCGTCTTCTCCCAATGACCCGTTTTCGAAATCCTTATTCGGGATGGATTTCCATTTCTCGAATATCCTTTCCCTGCTCCATCCGAGAGACGACAGGTACGCGCATAGGAAAAGCTGCTGGGAATATTCCTTTTTTCTCTCCCATTTGTCCCCCCTCGAATATTCTCCCGTCTGAAGGATTTTTATGCTGTTCGCCTTCCAATTGAAGATCATCTGCACATACCTCCTCATGCAAATGTTAGCATTTTTCTTTTCGAAAGTCAACCGCCTTCCCGCCGCTCGTTTTTGCTTTAGTCTGCATCTTTGATTTGCGTCCTCAACTCCTCATCTCTCACTCTTGCCTTTTTTTCCTTCCGTTTCCCTCTTCAAAAGAAATACACAAAGAAAACGCTTCCCCCCTCTACTCCCCTCTTTCACTCCCTCGCTCGCTTCGCTCGCTCGGGATATCCGCTAAGCTCGTTTCACTCGCTTAACGTACGCTATATATATACTTTCTATGTGTTCTTTTTCTCGTTAGAGCAGGCGGGCGCGCGGGAAAGCTATGATAGTCTGTTGGTATATATACATATCGTGCGCATGCCTGCGTTAGCGCGTAAAATATATGCGCGAGACGCGCGGAGGCGCTTGACAGACTTGGGTATTTGGTTTAAAATGAGATAAACCTAAGGAAGGAGGATGTGCGCGACGTCGCTCCGAAAAGGAGGAACCCACATGAAAAATTTCGACATCCCTTGCGACGTCCCAGACGGCTATTCAGGGCCAGAGCTGGTTATCGTCACGAAGAACCCAAAAAACCACAAGGCGAGATTCCGCAGGGCAACCGCGAAGAACGCCGGCTATGACAAGATATACCTCGCGGAGAGCGTGCTGAGGAAATGCAAATACTTCTACGAGCCGTCGGACGGACTCACCATGTATTGGTCCAATCCAGACGAGCTCAAGGAGATGTTCGGGTACATCGTCTCCAACCCGTTCATCTGGGAGACGGGCGTGTCTGAAGACGACGCCAGCCTCCTCGTCGTCGAGTCGTTCGACGAAAATGTTCATTGGGAGGAGCGATAGTTGCTTCCCATTCTGACTGGATGGGGCGGCGGCGCGACGCAAAGAGAGGGGGGATAAGGCATGCCAGTGGTTCAAAACCTATATCAGATATTCAAGATCCCGGCCTCCGTCCTGGTCGCGAAGAACTGCGTCTGGGACGATTACTCCAGGGCCCAGGGATACAAAGACGGCAACATCGTCTCCATCGGGGACAACATCGTGTTCCAGCAGCTGCGCTACATCCATGGGGACACGCGCGACCACCGCGAGATATTCAATTACGTCCAGCGCCTCCGCAACTCGATGAGACGCTACAAGAAAGAGGGCAAAAAAGAAGAGGCCAAGATACTCGGCTACAAAATCAACCAGGTCATGTTCGTGGAAGACGTGGTCAACGTGCTCGTCGACGGGAAGAAATCCGACTTCCACAAATTCCGCACCAACGGGTTCGAGTTCAACGGCCACCGCTACGTCTACCTGTGCTCAGGCGCCGGGCAGATCCGCCGCAACACCGCGACGTTCGTGCGCGAGGAGTACCACGACAGACTCGTGAAGACGATCAACTGCGGGCTTGACGAGAAGACGTCGGAATTCGTCCTCGCCAAATACAGCGCGTACTTCGCGCTCGCGTTCTCGTCTATCCTCTGGGTCCGCACGCCGCGCTGCTGCGTCATCAAGGACTTCAAGAGGAATCTGCCGAAGCAGCCCGTGGACTTCATCTGCAAAGACGAGGCCGGGAAATCCATCATAGAGAAACGCGAGATGGACGTCGAGCTCAACTGCTTCGACGGGCAGGGGCTCATCGACCCAGAATTCGCGCAGCTCTGGTCCGAGGACATGGACCTCAACTACACGCCGTGCTCGTTCGTCGCCCGCTCCTGCTTCGTCAAGGGAAATCTCGCGACGTTCGACTTCAAAACATATGCGCATGAGCATGGGATAACCACGATCAAAGACCGCTGGGGCAAGGAATACCCGATCGACGACATCGACGTGATCCTCTCAGAGTCCCAGTTCAAGACGGCGAAGTACTACAAATCCTGGGAGGAATACCTGGGATACGCGAACGCCGGCAGCATTCATTGGGGCGTCGCGCGCTACAACCGCGAGACGGACGACGAGTGGGTGCTCGCCAATTACCAGTACATCCAATCGCTCACGCTCTCCAAAGACGACATCAAAGGGCTCATCGCCCCGACGGTCGAGTGGATCAAGAAAATCTGCTCGGGCGACACGCTCTACACGCTTCTGTACTGCTTCGGGCCGAAATCGGAAAGCGCCGATTACCGCCAGATGTTCGGAACCGCCCAGACGGCGGCGATGAAGGCGATCGTGAAGAACGTCGACTTTCTCAACGATTCATACATCCAAAGCAAGATATACAAAAACATCGCCGAGGCCATCAACAAAGCCAAGATCGGCAAGATATGGGTGCACGGCAATTACCAGTTCATGGTGTCAGACCCGCTCGCCCAATGCCAATGGGCCCTCGGCCTAGAGCCGGTCGGCGCCCTCAAGGCGAACGAGATCTACTCAAAGTTCTGGAGCGACCGACTGCGGGAAGACCCCGCACGGGATACGGGTTGTCTCGTTGACGCGTGCAGATCGCCATTGATCGATCAGCATGAGCACAACCCGATGAGCGTCATCATGAATAACGAAGAAGCTGATAGGTGGTACAAGTTCATGCCTAGCGGGATTATCTATAACTGCTACGACACGAGCTGTGCCAGACACAGCGATTCGGACTTAACATCTAGGTCTTCCATATGGCGACATATGGTCAAGTCTTGGTGAACACGCAAAGTGGTGTGGGAGGGAAGACCTCCTGCTAACATCAAAAACCGTAAAATAGGTATTGAAATGGAACATAACAAAACAATCGGCAATAAAAAGAAATGGAAAGCCGGCGAATATGACACATCCCCGATCTATTATGTATATGAATGGAAAAACGTGGAAAACGGACACGTCTTCTACGTTGGCAAGGGGAAGGGCGGCAGATATAAGACGAAAGCGCCTTCGAAGAGAAACAGGTTCTTCGTGAGATACGTGAATTCCCACGAATGTGAGCCATCGATAATCAAAGATGGCTTGACGGAAAAAGAAGCGTTCGACTTGGAAAAGGCCACTATCGCCGAATATCGCAAATCTTCACAATGCGAATGCAACTTCGAAGACGGGGGAGGCGACTCCGGGTCTGCGAGATTGTGCGGAGAGCTGAATCCCATGTGGCATAGAACTCACACAAAAGAGGCCAGAGAAAAGATGAGAGAGGCCAATCTTGGCGGAAGAAACGCCGGGAAGAACAACGCCCAGTATGGCATAAAACTCAGAGATCGCATGACTCAAGAGCAATATGACAACTGGAAGATAGCCCACCATAACGCCCAAGCCGGATCCAAAAACGTAAAAGCCGTAGCCTTGATTGCCACTAATGAAGATGGCATCGAGCTCAGATTCAACTGCATAAAAGAATTCATAGAATTCTTGGTTGGGGATACAGTCGAAACAGATTCGAAAATAGACAACCATTATCGTTCCAAGATAAAAGTAGCCGTGAAAAGAAACAAAAGAGTCAATGGCTACTTGATAAGGAAAATACCTAAAGGCAATGATGTGCCAAGCCTCCGCGAGGGGGAAGGTGCAACGACTAGGGAAACCGCCGGCAATGCCGGAGAAGGGAGTACCGTAGGGGCGTCTGAGATGGCGTCTCGAAGTGCCAAGCAACTCAGAAATGAGTTGAAGAAATAGTCTAAGCCCCTGATAAATATCGGGAAACCGAGGGTACCAACTGTCGATGGTGACATCGTCATGACTACGGACAATCCGTATTTCATCAAAGGTTCTCATAAGGACCACAACATCATACTGTACGAAAAGGGCCTCGCGACCCCCGCGAAGATGACCACGGCCAACATCACGGCAACGGTTCTCAAAGGGTTCGGCACGGGCGTCGGGGGGTTCTCCAACTGCGCCACGATCCTCTACTCCATGGCAGCGATATTCGACAAGCCGGGGCAGGAGGAACAGGAGGCAACGATATACAATCGTATAAAATTGCTTCGGGAGATAGTTGGCCAAGAGATCGATCGCATAAAAGGTGCTGCAAAACCTAGTCTTCCTTCTGATTGGAAGAAATATGAGCAGATCCTCCCTGACGACGATGAAGAAGAGAAACAACGCAAGTACCGCCACAACGCGATGGTCATATCAAAGAAGCCCTACTTCTTCCGATATCTCTATCCCGAGCTGAACCGCAGATATAAGCAATTCGAGGCCTCGTACAATCAGGTTAGCCGCGATATGTTCGGCATTAAGTTCAAGAAGCTTCTCGCCAAACAAGACAAGACGCCTGAAGAGGTCGCCCTTGTCCGCAAGTATCAGAAATACAATCCCCTCATCACGTCCAACTGCACGATGAACGTCCTCTGCAAAATGGTCGAGTCCATCGACTTTGACATCCGATTCGCAAAGGACGACTCCAATGCGAAGAAGAAGGCCGTCTCCATGCTCCCGACTTACGAAGGCTATTACGGCTCTTCCTTCTCTCAGGAGAAATTCAACTTCGTCAAATCGCTTTACCGCCGCTATTCGTCCCGCCGCCAGATCAAGCAGCTCGAGGCGATCATGGACAACGTCCCGACCAACCCGAATTCCGACGACTTCGCCGAGATCCGCCACAACATGTTCGACGCGTTCCTCGACGAGCTCCGCAAAGACCTTGAATCCAGCGGCATCGCCGGCGATGAATTCCTCTTCTATTGCTCGCGCCTCGCCCCGACCTACGGCAACTTCAACTGGGGTTTCGCATGGGACATCCTCGGGGATTCTGTTCTTGACTTCATTCCGCAAGGCAAAACCCTTTGCCCCGTCCGCGACCCGAACGGCCTCGAATATCTCGGCGAACGCTATTCACTTGAGGATATCTCGAATAAGGGCGAGCTCGCCATTCAGTCTCTCATCAATTCGGTTTTCGGAGATCCGGAAGGAATCTTCACCGAGGAAGAGATCGAGGAGATGGCCAAAGAAGAGGGAATTGACATGAAAGGCAAGGACGGCGATAATGATTCGGACAAAGAAACGGATATGAATAAGGAGGTCGTCGCGCATGCATAGCAGACCAATCGAATTCACCGAGCTGAAGCCGCGCATCTGGCAGCAGCTCCACTCCATATACGAGGCCCACGCCTCCCTCGGGCCGCAGGAGGCCGCCGCGCTTCTCGTGCCGCCGCTCGAGAACGCCGGGTTCTCCGAGAGCGACTCCGCGCGCATCGCGGACGCCTTCGTCCGCAGCTTCGGCGCGATCGCCAGGGCGAAGGAGCTCGGGGAGGACAAAGACTCCCCCGACTACGAGTCGGCCTATTCCCCGTCCGGGAAGGCCAGGCTCAGCCTCTCGCTCCTCGACGTCAACTGCCTCCGCGCGATGCTCGCGGAGGAGCCCTCATACGACGCGCGCCGCCTCTTGGTGGCGTTCACCGCGTGGGACCGCGCCTACCCGCACCCGTCGGGCTGGGTCCGCTACGACCGCCCGGCCATCATGTGCCTCGCCGGCCTCTCGGGCCTCCGCCCGTCAGAGCAGGAGGGGCTCACGCGGCTCCTCCACCGCTCCTATGGGCTGGACATGCAGGTCGTGGGCTCGAACAGCCCCATCCCCTGCTTCCGCCTCTCGTGGCTGGAAGAGGAGGAGCCCATCGGGCCGTCCAACCCGCTTCAGGACGTCGGCCCGCTTTCCCCCGCATCCGTGTCGTACGCGGTGTGCGAGGCTCTCGGGCTCCCGCCGTCTCGGGAGGGGAAGGAGCCGAAGAAAAGACGCCGCAAAGGCGAAGACGCCGGGCAAGCCGGCATTGGAGGTAAAAACGAATGACACCATACGAACACGAACAGAACGACGCGCGGGCCGCAGGGGGCAGGCCCTCATTTTGGGAGCGCATCCGCCGCGCGTTCGCGCCGAAGATGGCCGTGTGGCTGATCACCCCCGCCGGGCGCGACGACGAGGTCCTCTACGCGGCCCACACGAAGAAAGCCGCGTTCCTCGCGGCCCACGCCCTCGTCTTCCGCCATTTCTTCCCCCACTATTCCGCATGGCTCCCGCTCCACGGCCACGGCGACCCGGACGGCTCGGACATGCGCGGCTATGGCATCGAGAGCGACGCGTGGCGCGAGTACCTCGAGGCCAACATCGACGCGGCCGACGCGTACCTCTCCACGCTTGAGGTCCGCCGCGCTCTCTACGACCGCCGCGCCTTCGCGGCCATGGTGCGCGTCATGTGCGGCGCCGCCCCGCTCGGGCTCAATTTCGAGACGGACGAGGAGATCGAGTGCTGGCTGTCAGCCGCGGAGGCGGCCATCGCCGAGGGAAAAGAAGGCGAAGGGGAAGGCGAGGAAAAGCCCTCCACGCCACTTGACAAGAAAGCGAAGAAGGGGCACAATGGGGGCGGAAAGAAGAAAAGAGCCGGAGCCAAGCGCGGCTCGGGACGCTCCGCCAAAAAAGGAGGCCCAGCCAAAAAGGCCCCCGGCTCCAAAAAAGGAGGCCCAAATGGAAATTAGAAAAACCGTAGAGAAAGAAAACGGCGCGAGCGTCGAAGACGCCCCGCTTTATGAGGTCATCATGCAAGACGAGTACGACAATCTCTATCTGCTCGGGTTCTACGGGTCGCTGGACGACTCCATCGACGACATCAACGGGTTTCTGAGCGCGTATGAGGACGACGGCGTCGTCCTGTTCGAGAAAGGGGACCTTAAGGAATACGCGTCGACCTTCGGAACGTGCTTCGACCGCCCCGTCGAATGGGAGAACGAGGACGGCTGCCCGGGCGGCGTCATGGTCAGGGGGTTCGTCCTAAGCGCGAAAAACGCGAAAGAGGAGGCCGAAAAGGCGCTGGCGCGCGACGCGCGGGCCGCGAAGGCATAGGAGGGAAACAATATGGCATTGAAGGAAAAGATCGCCCGCATGTTCGGGCGCGAAAAGGAGAAGAAGAGCACTTTCGTCGTCTTCTTCAGGCATTCGCAGAGAAGCGTGGAGTTCGAGGGCACGTGGAAGGAAGTGGAGAGGCTCTCCAAGCGCTTCGGCGGCGAGAGGGGGCTCAAGATGGGCAACTTCTTCGTCCCGTGGGGCGAGGTCGCGAGCATCTACGAGAAAGACCCAGAGGAAGAAACTCCAAAGGCGGGCGAGACGCCCGGAACGTCCGATCTTCTGTCGCGCGTCGCGCGAGAGATGGGGGCGAAGTCCGCGGAGGTCATAAAGGACCCGGAAGACGCCCCGATCGAAGGCGTGAAGGCCGCCGTCGAAGAAGAGAAGAAGATCAAGGCGGAAAAGATATAAGGAAGGGAAACCTTCCTTTTTTCGCACCCCCGGGAAAAACACCCCCGGGGGCTTTTTCGGCGGCCAAGCGGAAATTAAGGGTTGGGACGGCTGCGAGCCGCCGAAGGCTACTGGCAGCGGCGGCGGCGGCACGCAAGTCGGGGGGCGAGGGGGATCAGTGAGAATAGAAATATGAAAGTATTTTTATTTTCAAAATGTAAATTACGTTATTGTAATTTATGTTTTTCTCACACTTTAAAAAAGTGGGAGACGTCGACTAGGCGACGTTAAACAGCCGTTAGGCCTAGTGCGTCTTGCTCGCGAGAGCAGGGGTCGGACTCTTAATATCCAAGAGCCTGATACATATGGAGGATATAATATATGTATTTCCGTTTCTTGTCGTTCCGCACATACGGAACGGGAGTCGTGCAATACGACTCAAAAGCTTTCATGTCCGACAACATGGAGGCTCTCACCAAGGCCGTCCTTGATGAGGTCGGCATCTTGAGCGCCTGCGGTCACGATCATATCGTGGCTCACAGCACGTGCGATGCCGATATTCTCAAAGAGTATAATATTACTCTTTTCCGCGTCTAAGCCGCAAGGCCCCTCCCGAAAGGGAGGATCGGTGCAAGCCCGATGCCGCGAAAGCGGTGGCGCTCATGGCTTAAAAACCATCAGGGTTGCTCCTGTGAAAGGCACGAAGTCGTTCTCGTCAAAGAACCAGGCGCTGCTTTGGCGCCGACAGCATGCAGTTCTTGCCGCATGCGCGTCGGGCAAGACGTCAAAGCGAACATTGCTTACGAAAGGCAATGGCGCCAACGGTGGCAAGCTCACCATCGTCCACAAGGGCTTCGGCTCGGGTGGTGCAAGGCAAATAACCTCGCCTTGCGCAGCAAAAAAGAGGTAGACGCCTCAGCGTCCGCAGGTCATCTGTAGGACACTGGGAAACGCACAATGGAAAGCTGGGACTCAGAGCCCAGCGGCCCGATAAGGGAAAAGATAGAGTGACTGCAATCCAAGCAGGAAATGGCTTGGACTAACGCGCATTCAGCGGCGCGGCGGGAAAACGATACCACCGGATTCGGTGTGGCTGGATGAGATTTCTCTCTTCCATGTCTCTTGGTTGACAACTAAGAGATTACGTATGGAAGAGAGGGAAAAGTACCTTGCTTCATGTTCTGCATGAAGATGCCACTTGGGAAAACAGACATGCTTTATGGTGGGAGCTCGGTTGCAAAGCAACCTGGTGTACGGCTTGAAAGGGGAATCCCTTGGCCCGGGAACAAAACTGGCTGGCTTACTGGCGTTTGGCGCAATCATGTCAAAGGTTGCGCTTAACCACAGGCCGGTCTCTAGAAGACTGGAGCATCCTCCCTCGCGATGGAGGGTCAACGTCCGCTTACGATCGTAAAGGCGGTGAGGCCACTTACCTCTATTGATTGGCCAAAGATCGATGAACAAAGAGGCGCGGGGAACTCCACGCGTTGGTCAGGTGCGATTCCTGATGATATGTCTCCCTTCGGGGAGATGGGGCGAAAAAGGCTGGTTAAAACGCTTTGCGGCGTAACTTGCCCTGCCTTCGGTAGCGGCCACCTAAGCACAAGGGTCGATGAGGCTTGTATCAGCCAAGAACAGCAACCGGAGTAAAATTGACGAAGAGGCTGTCTTCGGACAGCCATCTTCTTAGAACGTCTTATTTGTGATAGGGCGTTCTAAGAAGGGAAACCTTCTTGGACACGCATTGAACGCCGTGCGTGTCGACTATCTGGCTGTCATAGACCAGAAGGGCGGAAGCAGGTAATGAAAGATCTGCCAGAGCCCGTTACCAAGGCAATGAAGGAGGTAACATTATGACAAAAGCCGTATGGGTCGTCAGGGAGAATCACCTTGATTCCTTCGCCCGACGCAAACAAACCACATTCTCTGACAAGCAAGAGGCTTACAACTACTACGAAAAGTTGCAAGAAGTTTACGGTGAATGGGTTCGCGCGAGGATCTCCCAAGTCTTTGTGGATGAAGACGATCCGCTTGAAAGCAGCGTCGATCTCTCTGACGAAAGATTCGACGGCGTTGCCTTCAATGGCCTCGTCGACGGCGCCGGCGAATTCCCATTATGGGAAGACGATTCCCGCAAACTATAAGAGAAACCGTCTTCAGACGGCTTCTTTTAAGCTGTTTTGCCTACGGTGAAACAGCCTTTCTTAATGCAGCGAACTGGTCCCAAGCCCAGTGGAAGATGCAGAGGGAGAAAGGAGACGCAAATGTCTCAACAGCAAAATGGCGCTCGCCTCATGTGCGAGTACCCCATCTATGGAACCGTCTCTGACGTGTCCCACATGAACACCGGCGTGGTCTACGTCCGCCCGTGTTACTTCAAACCAGGCGTAGACAAGGAAGTCGCCGTCTTCCTTCGCGACGCGAAGAAAGAACGGTGGGCGACCGCCGAGAATCTGAGAGTCGGCACCAAACTGACTTTCAGAATCCGTCTGGACCCATACAAGGGCCCGATGGCCACCGACCTCCACACCGTTTCCGCCGCGCCGAAAGACGCATATACCGAGCCTTATCGCCCGGAATGCATTCCCGACGCGCGCGGATTCCGCCGCATCATCGACGCCGCAAGGCGCAACCACCTCGAAAAACTCCACACGGAGCTCGCCGCATCCTCTGACCCAATCGACAAAATCCTTGTCGCATTGGGCTTTTAATGACAAAGAAAGGAGGTAAATAAGCTATGCCATTCAGATGGACGCCGTCCAAAACGGCAAAACGCGAATTCGCGCAGAAGATGGAAGAGATAGACGAATTCTGCGAAAAGAACGGGATACAGCAATCCCGCTCCAGCGATTCGTACTACTTCTACGTCAATGGGAAGAGCTGCCGCGTGAGCAATCACACGATGGCTCTCTCGAACCGCCGCGCCTATGACGAGGCGACCGGCGAGCAGCTTCGGCCTCTTTATCATGTCGACGACGAATACGACATCGAGATAACAGCCGGCAAGACCAGAATCATTCAGATCTATAATGACCTGAAGGCCGGATATGAGCTCGACAAGAGGGGTTTCCGCAAAAAGAAGTGATGAATCATGTCCCGAGCATGACGTTAAAAGGCTCCCACTGCGCTGGTTGCGCAACGACCGCTGAACAATAGGAGGAAATGGACATGACAGAATTCAGCCAATTAGCAAAGCTCGTGAAAGAGCTCGACGGAAAGGAAATTTGGGCTTATATGCTCGAAATCGCCACCGTCATCGACGGGGATGAAAGACTCTCTGCCAAACAGAAGCAAGACGCGTATGATCTCGCTTCTGTCGAATTTGAAAATGCGGAGGACAGCACCATTGGCGCCAACGTCTTCGCAGGAGCGGCCATCGATACCGTTCTCGACGAAAATTACGACGAGAACGACGCAGAAGCCACTCACAACATCTTCAACGAGAAATACGACTGGTTAGTGCGATAAAACAACAAACCCGTCCTGAGCATGACGTTAAAATGCTCAATGGTTTGGCTTCCATCAAAGCCAACGATGTGTTAAAATCATTCAGGAGGAAAAACAAAATGAAAAACACAATCAAAGAAAATCTCGCAGTCGCCGAAGCCGAAAAGAAGGCAAAAGAGGCTGCCAGAAAAGCCGCCCTCAAAGCCGAGCAAGAAGCCGCCACCGAAGCCGCTGCCGCCGAAGCCGAGAAAGCCAAAGTCGAAGAATTCGCCAAAGCTCACGCCGACATCGACATCGCGACCATCAAAGACATCATCGACGCCGCCAACAAAGGCGAGCTATTCTTCATCTCCATGGGCAACGACGGGCTCGTCGCCGATTATGCCACGTCCGAGAAAGACGCGCGCAAGCATGTCGAATGGATCTACAAGTCCGCGCGCGAAAACAAAGAAGAGCTTCTCCTCGATTCCTCTTCCATCATGCATGGAATGATGGAAATGCAGAAGAAATTCCAAATCGCCCATGACGCGATCGAAGCCGGATTGATCCCGGAAGACGCCATCATCGATGAGAACAACATCGAGCACTGGATCGTGGGCAACAAAGCCTACTCCACAAACGGCGTCGAAGAAGCGAATCTTGACGATCTTGAGACCAAGCTCTCCGCGAAGGACCGCAAAACCCTCCTCAAAGAGAGAATCAAAAAGTATCAAGAAGAACTTGAAAAACTCGAAGCGGAGTCTGAAGCGGATGGCGAATGCCGCGAAGATTATGAAGACAATGATTGCGAGCCAGACGACGAAGATGAAGATGATTGCTATCGTTGGTGAAAAAGTCAGCAACAACCAATAAAAACAACCCTTTGCGGAAGGGCAATGCCGCAACGAATATTTCAAAAGGAGAAAGATAAAATGAAACTCGAATCAAAACAATTATTAGTCACTCTCGCAGCCGTAAACAAAGGAGACTGGGACGACGAATACATGTACATCAAAAACCGCATCAAACCAACAGACGAGGAAATCGAGAGATTTTCCCCACTTGCCGACCAAGCCGTGACGGTTTTGGACGAAGACTATCCGAACACGCTAAAAAGCGAATACAAACCTCCTCTGGTGTTGTTCTGCAAAGGAGGAGAAAGATCCCTTCTCAGCAAAGTATCGATCTCTTCCGTTTCCGTTTTGGACGACGGAAAAGACGCTCAGACGAAGAAAATCATCGACGGCATATTGGCGCATGGAGGGCTGATCATCGTTCCAGAGCTTGATTCCGGGAGCATCATCATCAAGAGCAAAACGGAGTCTTTGACTTTGTCTGAATATCCTGATGGCGCATACGACGTGAAATCCCAAAAGCAAAGAGAAAGAACCGTCCGCACGGCCACGAGCTTCGGCTGCAAAGTCTTCATTGGGATCGCCAAAGACTCCTCGGCCGTGGACATCGCCGTCAACTCCGCTCTTGACGTCGGAAGAGACGTTTACGTCGCCCCGACGCGTCTTGGTACATCATATAAAAACAATGAGCTCATCAGAGACGGCGCGTGCGTCGCGTTGGAATGGTCGGATTTGGTTTCCAAAGAAAAGGAGGAAAAATAAAGTGCAGACAAAAAATCGGATTGATGAAGAAGACATCGGAGACACGTATCAACAGATGCGCGAGGCAGAGCGTGAAGGCAGTCTTTGCGATCTGCTTTTCCCCATGCTTGACGATATGCCAGAAGAAGATTACCAAGCGTTCCGCCGCAAATGGCTGGACGCCTGGTCGTCATATAACAAGAAAGGAGGTGAAGAAAAATGACAACGGTTACCTTAAAATACTACTTCGGCCGAGAAGACGAAGATCCTTTTGACTATCAAGTGGACGTGAATTACGCCGATTATCTCAATTCGTATTTCGAAGAGAGATACGCGGATGTCAAAAACGCCGTCGACAATCTCGCGAAAGAAGGGCTCCTTGACTCAAACGAGAGGAAAGAAGCGCTTCAATGCAAGAGCCTCGACGAATTGGCGGATTACATCGTCGGCATCGATGAGAGCTTGGCTGAGTCTATCGTCGAATCCGATGGGGACTTCGTAGAGAATTGCGTCAAAGAAGACCTCAAAGAGAAAAACGAAGACGAAGCCTATGACGCCTATCAGGACGCCAACGACGGCTGCGACCCTGACGGCTTCTACGGCTGGGACGACTATTGGCATTGGAAGAACGGCTGAAAAGCCGTTTTCCTTATCATGGCGCTTAGCGCAACGAAGGTTTTGCCGATTTTTTCCGAAAAATCGGATTATTTCATTGAAAAAGAAAGGAAAACATTATGAAATACTTTGAATTAACAGGATACAGCAAAAAACAGAACAAGAAGAATCTCACATGGGAAGAAGCGAAGAATCTTCCGGTGTATGTGCAGACGCCGACTGGGCAATTATGGCAAGGAAATCGGAAAATTGCCCAAGAAGCGTTCAACACGCCTTGCTATATCGCAGGGGTGGAGCGCAGACCAATCGCTTTGTACTTCTTTGAGAAAGCGACGCTTTGGAACATGAAAGGGGTGAAACTGCATCTGATGCAAAAATTCTTTATGAAGGCGAAGGACGCGTACGATTTGGCGTCCGACGACAAATGGGTCTTCATCACACCCGATTGGAGGGTCTATAACATGAAAGGAGATCAGATAAGAATCAACGACTTAAAGTATGGGACGCTATATTCGCCTTCTTATTATGACTTCCAGCTATTTGGCGACTACGGCCACGATCTGAGACTCGTCGGGAAATTCACGGAATGCAGACAGTATGCCGTTTCTTCCAGAAATCTGCTTTCGCCTGCGACTGTGGAAATCCTGAAAGAAGCCGGATTTGACATGACGACGTCAATGAAACCCGCCTGGCAGATCCGCTCTGGTTATTCTTGGTTTGATATTCCCGAAGATTCATATTCAACCCAATGTTTTTTCGAGAATCTAATTCATCCGAATCGCGTCGCCAGAAGAAGAAAGCAAAATTCCCAGATCCGTCACGATTATGAATATTATCGCAATTTAATGGGAAAGAACAATTTCCTTGTTTTCGAAGAGGATGGGCAGGTTTACATCGCTCAGAAAGAAACCAGGGCACACAAACTTTCCTCGATAATCGTGTCGTATTTGAAAATGCCAGGCCGCAAGGCCCCGTCTTGCGTGTGCTATTCAGACAAGGGCTCGATCAAACTGACCAACACGGATAATATTATCGATCTTGAAGAAGCCAATCCGGGACACGACATTTACAGAGACACTTGTGAGGACATAATCGGATCAATGCTGAGCAAAAAGCAGCTGTTGGAGAAGACAGAGGTCTTCAGAAATCTCGTTCCAGAATTGGAAAAAGCGAAATCGCTCATAGAATCGTTCAAATTCACGAGTTATGACTATCCGCATTATGATACGAGAATGATGAAGATATATGAAGATTTGTCGTATGTTTTGACTCCACGCGGGCAAAAAGACCGTGTGTTTGAGGAAACGGTGAAGCAAAACGGCCTTGGAAAAGGTTTAAATGCACTCAATTTTCTCCGGGTAACCGGCGATGGATATACCTTTAATCCGGATTTTAAGCAAAAGACCCCTTATGGCCAGGTTGGATTGACGAAATCCGCTTACTATGGATTGAGAAAGCTGATCGATGCTGGCGTTTCGATCGATTTAAGAGCCATGGTTGTGGGATTTATGGAAAATAACGATTATGCTGATTATGGGCGGCATCCTGTGTCCGCACAACAATATTGTGCAGACAAATTAAAATTCTGCGCCTATTTGACTCCTGATTTCTTGGACTTGCTGAAAAACACGGTTTCCGTGCCGCACAGATCTTGCAGCATAGGATATGATGCCCCATCAGTCGGATTCTGGAAAACGATGCTGCGGTTTGCCGGCAAAAACAGCTCATCCCCTTTGTCAGAGAAAGTCACAGCGGCGACAAGAGTGCTGAAGAAATTCAGTGAGACATCAAAATCGCCGAAGGAACGCGACAGTTTCATTGAATTATTCTCCTCATATCAAGACATTCTCAGAGATTACTATCGTCAAACCGACGAGCTTGCCCCTCTTGGCATAGACTGGCCTCAGAGATATGAGGAATTCCATGTCAAAAACATCTTATGGTTCCTTGGGACGATAAGAGGATACGACGATCTCGTCAATCGGGCAAAGAACGCCATTCCCAACGCCTCCTTCGTGCAAAGAATCAAAATTCTGCATGATTTGCAGAACCAGATTTCCGCTTTAAACACGATGGAAGCTGAGAAAGCGGCACTTCGGCAAATGGACGAAGAATATGCCCCATGGAAAGAGCAGCTGAAAAAGGCTTTGTCATGGAAAGGCCAGAATCTTGGCATTTTCATCCCAGAAAGCCTTGCCGAGCTCACCATGGAAGGCAAACTCTTGCATCACTGCGTCGGAAGCTACAAGAGAGACGTGGCACAGAAGAAAGAAGGCATTCTCTTCCTTAGGAAGCTGTCTTCGCCAGACGTTCCGTATTATACTCTTGATGTGGTCAAAAAGACAAACGGCAAATATCAGGTGAGACAGTGCCATGGCAATTGCAACAGCAACCCGACGCCGGAAATCGTCGAGGCTTTGGAGCAATGGGCAGCCGAAACCGGAAAGGTCGACGAAAACTCCATCCACGACAACTACAGAGCTCTCTGTTGTCTATAATCCCCCGTCCCGAGCATGACGTTAAAAGGCTCAATGGCGCTAAAGCGCAACGACGAACCATAAGAAGATCTCTAAGAGAAAGGAGGTAAATAATATGAAATTCTCTAGAGAGGATTTATTGGAAATCGAAACGTTGGTGGACCCGTCCACCAACACCATCCTCACGTCGGATGTGACATGGGAAGACGGCGTCGGAGAAGTCCATCATGGCTTCAATATGAAGGCTAATATGCCTTCAAACGAATTCGAGGAAGCCATGGACAGCGGGAACCCAGGGAATTATATCCTAGAGCGTTATTCGGCCGACGGAACGCTGGCGAAAGGACGGTTAATCCGCCTTTCGATCGATGCGGCTTTATGCCTCGTCAACGATCCCACATTAGATTTCTTCATTCCGGAATTTTCTATCCCTCTGGCACGCGACTAGTGCAACGACTCGTATAAACAAGGAGGTAAAATGCATGAAAAACAATACAACAAAATTAGACGAATTAGAAGTTGACACTATTTACAAAGACAATAGTGGCCTTTTCTTCAAACTTTTCTATGATGAGCACTCGGAATCTCCGAGGCTCGACGACAATATCGCGACCATCCTCACTTGGGAGAGAGATTACCCTTCCCCGGACGAGAATAACGACACTTTTGAAGAATTCGCAGAAAAACATGGAGTGGACGTTTCCAAAGAATGGGATCTTGATTCTGTCATGGACGCGATGAGAGAAGAAGGATATTATGTCGTGCCGGTGTATGCCCTGCATCATGGCATTTCCCATTACTCCATCTATGACTTCCATGATCAGTGGGATTCTGGCGTCGTTGGCATTGCTTTCTGCAAGAAACAAAAAGGGCTTCCTCACAACAATGATTATCTCAGAATGATCATTGACAGAGAAGTCAAGATGTATGACGCATGGGCCAATGGCGAAATTTATGGGATAGCCCTTCTCAGTCAGGACGAAACAGTCTTGGATGAAAGCACCGGATATATGATGCAGTACGAGAATAGAGCTGAGACTTTAAAAGATATGTTGTCTTCCGTAGGAGTCAACATCCAAAACGAATACCAGCCGGCGACACGAAAAGTGTCTGTGATTCTAAAATGAACGATCAGGGAAGGAAAACCCTCAAAACCGCTATGGGCTCGGCTTAAGCCAACGATTTGTATAAATAAGGAGGTAAAATGCATGAAATATTTATACAGCAAAGAGCAGATCGACAAAGCGATCAAAAGAATCAAGAGATTCCGCTGCTGCAAAGTGTATCTCTCAGACCATTTCGGCAATGGATTGAGCACCGTCATCGAAGTGTGCGGCCTGAACGACGCGAACAGAGACGACTCGAAGAGGATCGAGAAGATAAACAAAATCCTCTCTGAGGAGTTGGGCGAAGACGCGTATCTCGAATGTTATGACTGGAGATGCCATACGTGCTATGTCGGAGAGGACGATCAAGCCCAAAAAGGGGGCAGATACAACCCGATCGTCCTTGACGGGAGAGACCTGTCCGCCTATCCTGACAGCCTTCTCTTCAACATTCAGCATCTGTGGAAAGAAATGGCTTTGCGCCTCGGCGACAGCGGCACGTGCGTGACGGGCGAGTGCTTGAAGTTTGTTTATAAAGACAAACATTACATTCTCGAGCCGCTCGACCGTTTGCAGGGAAGCCTCGCCAGAGAGACGTATCTGAATGAGATCGAAGGGCTGCTAAAGGCGATCGGCTGCCAGGAGATCTCATTCGATTATGGGCGAATGGATTAGCCATAGAAAGGAGGTTTGAACATGGCAAGATTCAAAATCACGGCCACGGTGACGATGACCGTGGCCAGAGAGATTGAGGCCCCAACGAAAGAAGAGGCCGAAAGCATCTTCTACGACGGCTCATATAGTGATATAATCGAAGACGCCGATGAAATTTATATCACCGGCGTCAGCACCGATCATGTGGAAAAAACGACGACGGATTACGAAGTCCATATAACGGAAATCGAATATGACCTGGACGAAGAAGACGGGAACCCCGATCTGCCGAAAGATCTCACCATCTGGGTGGAATCCTACGTGGACAAATACGGCTCCTATTTTGATAACGTCGTTTATGACGCCATCGAAGAAGAAGTCGGATTCCCAGTCAAAAACTTCAAATACAAAGTCTTATCGTCAAGATGACAAAAACGGGAAGGAAAACCCGCCAAACCCCCTTTGCGGAAGGGCAATTCCGCAACGCAAGTTGAAATTCACAGGAGGTAAATGTATGAAGAACTTCAACAAAATGTCCAGAGGCGAACAGGCTTACGCGATGAACGAAGCCATCGTCGCGCTCAATGACGAAAGAGCCTATTATTCCAATTGGCTCGAGATTTGGCCAGACGGAGAAACGCTCGAAGAAGCCAAAGAGGACTTCGATGAGTGCTCCGACGAAGATTGGAACGATTTCATCAGGCTCTTCAAGAACAGAGTCGAGATGTTCGGGTGCGAAAGCGGCCGTTCCATCCAGGAAGAAGACGTCGATGGTCTTCGTGTCCCCTACATCAAGAACCCTGAGTATGAAGAAGACGAAAGAGGCGGAGGCTTCTACTTCTGTCTTCATAAGAAGGACGACCCAGAAGTGATGGCGCAAGTCTCCAGAGTCCGCGAGACTTTGACCGCCTTTGGGTATCCTTTGACGGAAAACACGGTCTATTACGGCCATGCGATTCAGAGCGTCAGCGTCGTCTTCTATGTCGATTGGCGGAAATGGAGAGCTCAAAAAGCGGCGGATTTCATCCGAAATTCCGTCGAATGGCTCTTAGCGCAGGACTGCGGATGCTGCACAATCAGATTGTCTGCGTCTACTCAGCTAGCCGTCGGTTGGGAGAATGGCTTCGATCCAAAAGACCCTTCAGTCATCCATTCGAAATCTGAGCCAACATGGGGCATCTGCATTGGCATCAAAGCCCTCGAAGGAGACGATATGAAGACGGACTTCGAGTGGCTCACGACGCCTTATGTTGCCGACGGTGACGATGAAGGAGAAACTTTCTCCAACTTGGAGATGCCGCTCTCGCCCAAAGACGATCATGAGAAGGCTTTCGAGCATTTGATCGGCGAGTATCGGAGCCTGCTGAAAGAATACAAAATCCAAAAAGACGGCAAGTGCTTCCACAAGCCGTCTTAACCGTCAAACAAAACAATCCCTTTGCGGAAGGGCAATTCCGCAACGATTCACAAAAGAACAAATAAGGAGGAAATAGTTATGGCTAACATTTGTTCAAACATATATCGCTTCATCTTCAGCGACGGAGAAAAAGCCGAGAAGTTCTTGGACTTCATCAACTCTTCCGACCCAGACAAATCCGTCTACAACCTTGGTGTTAAAGCCGGCATTAAAAACGCCGAGGGCAGAAACGTAAGAGAATGGATTGACGACAGCGAAATCTCGAAAAACGTCGTCAAAGTCTATTCCGAGTCGGATTGGGTCCCATTCCCAAAGGCATGGAGAGACATCGCCCGCACCTTCGAAGACAGCGTCGAAGTCTTCTATAAGGCGGAAGAGCCAGGGTGCGGGATCTTCAAATCCAATGACCCTGAGTTCGTCTGGAAGTATGTCTATAATTTCTGGGATGTGCCGAGAGAGAGCGAAGAAGCGGGCGTCGTGGACAAGCAGAAGCTGATAGAAATGCTCCAAATGGCCCTTGGCACGACAAACCAAGATTTGAACGTCCTGCTACGTCTCATCCATGAAAAGGGCTTTGACGGCATTCTATCGGTCCATGAAATCGAATATCTCCCGATCGACGATTGGGGTGAATGAAGAAAGGAGAAAAAAATGAAAGACAAGAAAGTTTATGCCGAAATCGTCTCTTATGGGGTTTCGAGCCACATCGTGTGGTTCGATTCCCTCAAAGAGGCGAGAAACGCCCTCGAGGAGCACCTCTCCTATATGCAGAAAGTCGGCGATTACGAAATCTTCAGAAATGAAGTCGCCGACGACGTCGACATGCAAGAGAACGACATGTCCATCACCATTTATGTCCCGTCCGGGAACGACGATATCCCCGACAATGACGTAGAGTTCGTCATCATCAGACCAAAGAAAGGAGAAACAAAATGAAAATCAAAACCTGGAGAATAGAGGAAGAGACTGGGTATAAACCCCAATTCACTTTCTACGAAGACTTCTCCATAGCCGACCACTTCGGAGCGTCGGCCGTGCGGTCAACGTATTCTTCCGCGTTCAATGAGTGGAAAGACGACTGCCAAGCATTGACGGAACTTTGTCTCGCCCTCAATTGGAAGATTTGGGAGCATTACGCAGAACGCCCGGACTTGGCAGAGGTCTATAACGATCTATGGACGAAAGCCGACGGCTACGCAACAACCCATTTGAAAGGAGAAGACCTGAGATATTACTACGAAATAACAGACTGACGACCATCAATCGGGGAAGGAAAACCCCGTCAACAAACCCCATTTGCAGTTGGGTAATACCGCAACGAATAAGTGTTACGAAAGGAGAAAATAACCATGAAAAACGTTAACACAAACAAAAAGACCGACGTCAGAGACGTCATGAATGAGATCAAAGTCATCGGGAAACCGAATGACCTTTCCGATTTCTGGTTTTACGTCGAAGGGATCGTGGACGACGAAGGAAATCCGACCGTGTTCCACGTCACGGAAGGCACCGGAGACAACCTCTTTGAGGAAGACGTCAAAGAGGGCTTCACCGATTACATCTATTACGATGTGTTCGACGGCAAAATCACCTATCGGATGATCGACGCCTACGGATCTGGCGACGACGCCGACACCTTGGACGACATGGAGACAGACGGAGGAATGGCTCTCCTCTATAACCCCTATCGCGACCTTACCGTGCAGCAAATCTGCTGGAAGGTTCTCAATATATTCGGGGTGGAGAATCCAGAAATTCTCACCGTCAGAATCCTCACCGGGAAATGGGCCGATGAGAAATTCCTGGCCAGGGGGAAGGGAAAAGAAGCCAACGGCTCCGACCATCAGGTCGAACGCAATCTGATTATCGCCATTTGGGTGAAGAACAAAGGCGATTATCAGGCGATCGGCCAATATCTTGTGAACAAAACAGAGATGTCTGCGAAAGAGGAAGCATCTCTCCTGACCATGGAGCAAAAAGCGGTGTCCGAGATTGGCGGCCGCATCGTCACCTGCTTCGACGAGGACTATCTTGACTCGTACCGAAAGATGAAATGCCCGCCGTTCTGCTACATCGAGAAAGGAGACGTGATAATCGACACCCCGATCAGATTCAAAGATGGCAAATAAGCACCCATGTCCCGAGCATGACGTTAAAAGGCTCTGGTTAGGCTTCCATCAAAGCCAACGATGTGCTAAAATGATTGTGTTCAAGGAGGAAAAATGTTATGAATGAACAGCAAATCAGCAAAATCCTGGAAGGAATCCACTGCGGCTCCTTCACGAAGGTCGTCTACAAGACGAGCCTTCACACCGACAAAGACCACAAAGGCGACGAAGTAGTCAAAGTGGTCAAGGCGGTCGTCCGCTTCGGCGTCGACTACGGCCACATGGCGTCCGTCAAGCAGAAAGCGGCCCAAAAAGCGGCCCTTGGCCTCGCAACTTCCGTGAACTCTCTTCCTTGGGGGACATGGAAGAACAGATTCCTCATCGAGAACAAAGGCCAGCTCTACGTCCGCCTCGCGTGCCCGAAGAACAACATCAGCCTGAAGCCGGTCGTCCTCGGCTACTATATCAACGGCAAAGAAGCCTCGAAAGAGGAGGCGATGGCGATCACCCGCCCGTCCGACTGGAGTCAAAAAGACGACGATTTGGACGTCTACACCAAAAAGATCGATGACATCGTCTCAATCGGGCGATGACCGTTCAAATGCGTCATCAGTCTAAAACCCACTGCGCTTGGGAAATGCGCAACGACAAGTCTATCATGGAGGTAAATGAAAAATGAAAGACATTCAAAATAAAGCTCTTTACAGCTTCGCCGACAAAGACGTCGCGGGGCTTCACGTCCACATCTCTTCCGGCAACGGGAAGATCGGCCATATCTGGAACGTCTCAACCGTTCCCGGAGACGCCCTCAACGCACCGTCCGTCAAGAGAGACGGAAAACAGGTTCGCATCACGGACGTCCCCGGCACATGCGGGGGCGTCTGCAAAGACTGCCACAACTTCTGCTACGCGTTCGATTCGATCCGTCAGCATCACAATGCCTGCGCGCCTTCGTGGAGCGAGAACACCCTTGTTTACCGCAAGGACGTCGAGCGCTTCATGAAGGAGATCGACGACGCGATCACGGAGAAGAACTCCAAGCCCCGCGGCAAGAAGGTCGAGGAGTTCCGCATCAACGTCTCCGGAGAGCTCGAATCCTACCGTTCGCTCCTGTTGTGGATCGAATTGGCGAAGAAGCATCCCGAGACCCGCTTCGGGATTTACACCAAGAGATTCCCATGGGTCGTCGACTATCTCAAAGCCAACGGCAAGTTCCCGGCGAACTTCTTCATCAACGCGTCCGAATGGAACCACAACATCGATTTTCTCAAGCCAGAGATCGAAGGCAAGACCAACATCTTCGCCTATTGCGATTCCCTCGCCGAGGCGCAGGAGTATCTCAATAAAGGCTATAAGATGTGTAGGGCCATCGACTACAGAGGCCGTCATACGGGCGTCAAGTGCGACGAATGCGGCTATTGCTATGGCCGCTATGGCATCGTGGACGTCTTCGTCCTCGACCACAGCTCCGCCGGCCGCGTCCGCCTCGCCAAAGAGGCCAAGGCGCTGAAAGAGGAAGGCAAGCTCGACGAGGTCGTCTCCCGCATCGCCAAAGCGCAGGAAATCGAATCCAAGGAGGCCGCGAAATGACCTCCAAGGAATTCGACGTGATGATGGCCGAGGCCCTCACCGTCATCGGGAGAAACG
>Ga0256406_1002363_pt1 | contig 26847 bp, 35 predicted proteins | sample RumenRJG_03DNA_FD_185986 | JGI IMG/M metagenome (GOLD analysis project Ga0256406, IMG submission 185986) | Bovine rumen microbial communities from Lethbridge, Alberta, Canada - RJG_03 | ecosystem: Host-associated > Mammals > Digestive system > Stomach > Rumen | place: Canada: Alberta | collected...
AGTGTGGACGTCTACATTTACGCGACCTGGTACAATCCGGCAGTATCACATTCAGAGCAGATTAGAGTTTTAAATAATCTGCTTTTTTGTTTGCTCTGAATATGATACATGCCTAGATTATTATACCCTATATTGAGCCAGAAATCGCGTATTTTAGGCAATTTTTAAAGATTTTTTGCTAATCAGCAGACACTATTTTAGTTCTCTTTTTAATCCTTCTTTAAACGGTATGTTATTCTCGCTATATCTTGCCAGGAGCTTCTGTACATTCTCTTCGCTTTCTGCCTCAATCTGTACGCGGAACGGTGATGTGAGATCCATAGCGAAAATCCCCATCACAGAATCTCCTGAAATAGTAACATCGTCTGTTATGAAAACCCTGACATCGCACTGGCTTTTTTCGTTTATGTCTGTGAATTTTTTTATTTTGTCAACGTGATTAAGTGTTACCTTTATATCCTTTATCATTCTGCTATGTCTTTCAGTTTTATACTGATCTTATATGCCAGTGCGTCCAGTTCACTTTTTCTCTTTTTTCTGCCTCGGCCTTATCACAGTTCCTGCTTCTTTTTTCTATAGCATAGTGTCGGTTGATTCTTTCGCCAACCCTTATAAGCGAGTATATCTCAGGATGGTGCCTGAGCCATGTCTTTTCGTTCCCAATCTGTGGCAATGCACCATCTTTTATCCGCGAAAACAAATCTGTGAAAGTATCCGTATCTTTCTTATATATCTTGATTTCGTCATCGCCGGTCTTTACTGAAAACCTGTCGAATGCTGCCCTCAGATAATCTGCCTGTTCTTCTCTGATATCATCATAGAATGTGACTTCTGCTGTCATGCCATATACAGCAAGCTCGATCATGTAGACATCACTTCCTCTTGGAACGAACTTGAAACGTGTTTTTTTCCTGTCTTCGCAGCCAAGCCGTCCGAATGTAAGACGTACGCCGTTGAGCTCTTTGGTTCCTGCTGTAATATAGCACGATTCATCTTCTTTTTTGAATTTTTCTTTCTGCTCTTCTGTACAATCCTCGAAATCAGGGAAGACATATCCTGCTGTCATCGCGTCTATATCCAGTTTTGAGTATTTTCTTCCTGACAGCTCTTCTATGAGCTTTCTTGCGTTTCTGAATTTTACTGCCATTTTCTGTCCCTTATGTTATAAAGTCTCTATCTGTGACAACATAAAAATCAGTAAAATCAGATAGTGCCTGTCTGTGGCATACCTGTTTTGTCGCATGAATGTACTGTTCGATCTGGTCTTTTGTACGGTTGCTTACCGTCTGTAAAGACCGCCTTACTCATGACTAAAGTCACGAGTGTGCGGCGGTTAATCATCAAAACTATATCCCGCCCAAGAGTCCAATAAAACCGCAGCATTTCCTCATTGACATGAGTTGCTGCCTTTATCTGACTCTGACGGAACCGACTACTAATATTCTTAATCCACTCCCTATACTCCCGATCAAAAGCATCCACATTGCTTATTTTATCAGACATGCTCAAAATCCTTTCTTTCCGACAAATTCATGTGATTTACCTCCATTGGTTTGATGTAATTTGTTTTGATTCATATAATGGTTGTAATATATCGCATTACATTTGTATTGTCAGCATTTTTGTTACATATTTTCAAAATAATTTTTCTTATGCTGGACAATAGTTGTGTTGCAGTTTTATATTCTTCTACATTATCGATTTGATCTGTTTAATATTCCTTTATTTCATCCGATATAAAATATGATATGAGATTATTTTTCATGGAGGATGAGACGATGGCAATGAATATCAATGTGAATGTTTCTTCAAGCGGACTGCGTGCAGGCTCTCGCACTTACAAGATTCCGGATATTAAGACACAAAAAGTAGACCTGACTCAGAAAATGCATCATTATGAGGGCTACCGGATACCTGATGGCACGGACATGTCAAAGCTTTCCAATGCTCATATCGTCATGAACTCAAAGGGCGAAAAATACGTCGTATCTGAAAATACTGCTCAGCAGATGGAAAGCGACCTTAACAAATATTCTATGGAACAGTTTGCTCCTGTCGAGCAGCTTAACGCTCAATCCTCAAAGGAAGCTGCTGAAAAAACTGCCTCAGACACCTCAAAGATCTATCAGGTAATTGCCCGAATGTGCCGGGGTGATTCTGTTCCTTTTTCCGATGAACAGAGGCTGATGAAGTTTGACCCACGTCTTTACCAGATGGCGAAAAATGCCCAGACCATGGAAAAAAATTTAAGAAAGAAAACCAAGAAATACGGTTCGCTCTGGGATGAAAAAGAAGAAAAAGAATGGCGTGATCTGCAAAATGGCCTGAATAAAATTTCTGACCAGGCATTATCTGTAGCATCAAACAATACAAAAGTTTTCGCAGGTGCTCAAGCTGATTCTATTGAAGACATCGGAGATCTTCCAGAAGATTTTTCTCAGAGTAGCCTCTCCGCAGATGGCCATATCAATTTGACTGTATAAACAGAAAAAGCCAGGAACAGTACATATGACATTACGAACTGAAAGATATCAGACCATGAGACCATAAGCACCGCCCCCTTTCTTTGCAGTCCAAGGGCAAAAGGGTTATGCCCCCGTATCGAGGGCTCACCGCTACAATCCGCGAATGATGCTGAGGTAATCCTGTCTTTGATCAACCACAGCATAAACTGTAACTAATTTTTTCTTATCATCAACCTTATAAAAGACAAGATCCTTTTCTAATATAAGCACCAGATATCCCTGGCGTCTCAACACATTATATCTCGGCTCAGTACCTGAATAAGGGTTATCCTTGAGCTTCAGAATTGATTCTTCCAGATAATCCAATTTCTCAAGCGCTGTTTCAGGCCCAAAGTTCTCAGCTACATATAAAACAATCTTACGGATCAAAGAATCTGCTGTATCGGTTCTTACAACTTTATACTTCAAGCCTTGTTCTCCTTAAGCAGTTTACGCAGATTGTCAAATGTATCTTCAATCGGGGCTACCCTGCCATTATTAACATCCTCATCAGCTTCTGCCAAAATCTCTAACAATTCTATTCTTGCCTTCATCCGCTTGTATTCTTCATATCCAAGCGAAACTGTATCCCCTCTCCCGTTTACTGTGATGATAACCGCCTCGTTCTCCTCGCGGCATTGTTTAGAAACTTCATTATAATGATTTCTGAGATCCGCCGACGGACGAATTGTTTCCTGTAATGGATACATAGAATTCACCTCCATTTATATAGACACATTATATCATAATTTGTCTATATGTTCAATAATTATCATCTTTTCCCTCAGATCCTTAAAACCTGTATTCCCTTATCTGTGCATTCTTAATTCCGAACGCAGCAAAATTCTTATTCGTCATATCCCTGAAATACGACTCTACGATCCGCGCTATGCCATTATGCGCTACCAGAAGAAAAGTCGTATCCGATACAGCAGTCACATCATCGAGCAGGTTATACACCCTCTGACCAACTCTCATCATAGACTCTCCGCCCGAAAAGCTGTCGCAGAAATTCTCTTTCGCTAGCTTGAAGTCTGCTCCGTCTCTCGGCGTGCCTTCCCACTTCCCGAAGTTCTGCTCGATAAGCCTCGGCTCGACACATACCGGAAGTCCTGTCATCCCGCTGATCTCATCCGCCGTATCTTTTGCACGGCTTAAAGGAGAAGTAAGGATCATGTCAATATGCATCCTGCCGCTATCCAGCGCATCTTTAAGCATCTTCCCGGTTTCCCTTGCCTGCTCATGTCCCTGCCTCGTCAGAGGACTGTCAGTAGCTCCACAGATCTTATTTTCCACGTTCCAGACCGTCTGACCATGTCTCACAAAATATAAAACACCCATCTTAGTGATGAAATCCTTTCAGAGCTACTTCAAGCTCACTTCTGATACTGCTGTAATACTCACGCTGCCTGTCATTGAGTTCTCCAGTGCTGGATGATCTCAGCCACAAAGCCTGTAAACTCCTGCTTGTGCTTCTTGAACTCCATATCCTGATACACGGCCTCTATCTCATGATATCTGGTCGTCTTTCTCGTCCCTGTGAGTGACAGGCATCCTTCTTCCGTATCGTATGGCTTTTTCCTGTGCACGATCACAGGGTTAAACATAGCCATATTGACCGGGCCAATGCTGACTGCGATGATTTTTTTCTGACACCTATCATATTGGCTGCCATGCCCTGCTTCTGGCATACAGTTTCTCTTGCATAAAGCCTTTTTTCGTACTCATCACATTTTATCAGAAATGGCCTGTCTTTGCACTATCTATGTGCTTCTGATATAATCTCATAAAACACACCAGATACAGGAGGTTCATAAATGCCATTTATCAATTCAAAAGTAAGCGTACAGATCACACCTGAACAGGAGACGCAGCTAAAGGCCAGACTGGGACAGGCGATCTCACTCATCCCCGGAAAAAGTGAGCAGTGGCTCATGACAGGTTTCCAGGACAATTACCATCTCTATTTCCGTGGAGACAAATCGGATCCGATAGCCTTTATCGAAGTGCAGATCTACGGCACCCCATCAGCATCATCCATGGATCAGCTGACTAGTGAGATCACGAAAATCTTCAACGAAGTACTGGGTATTGCACCGGACCACATCTATGTCTCCTATCACCCGACAGACAACTGGGGCTGGAACGGGAATAACTTCTAATCAGTACGATTTGCGGCAATAAATTAAGAGCCCCATGTGGGGCTCCTGTAAAAGAGGGGGAGTATTTATACGCACATTTTTATTACTAACTAACTAAAACTTCCCATAGGAGGTGCGGACAAAAACCTGGACCTGAATCAGGAACCAGAAGGTTAAAGCAATCGATCAGATAGATATAACTGTCGAGAGAGCAAGTTTCTCAGTAATACCGATTCCCTGTAAATCCTGATAATTGATGTTGTAATCTTTTGAAGACATGCTGATAGAACCGCTGATACGGTTTGCATTAGCTTTTAGAAAATTAAAAGCTGTGTTTGTCGCTTCCTTAGCGCCACGATCGTTTCCAAGGCCGGTACAGGTGAGTTTTCCTGTTCCAGACAGCATCTGAGATTCCAGACGGAAGACTCCTATCATTCCGGACTTTCCTCTGGAAACAGTATAGACCTGTCCCGGATTGCAGATGCCCTCAGGGATCAGCTTGCCACCGCCTTGCTCCGGTACTGACACGTATTTTTCTTCAAAAGTATCGTTGTCGATGTAAGAAAAATTCACATCATAGAATTCCATACCACCGAGTTTTTTAAGCTGCTCCTTCACACGGCGACGCATCTCAAGAGAAATCTTTAAGACCTCTTCTACGTCATCCTTTGTGAATTCTCCATTCGGATACATCAGTTTCAGATATCCGTCAACCATCCGACGTACCGCAATAACATCTCTCTGGTTGAGGTTTTTACCTAACCGGAAGTAGTGGTCGAGAGCATCTCCAAACTGTTCCTTTCGCATCTCACGAATCCAGCCAGCCAGATAGTCAGTGATGAATCCATAATCGTTCGTGAAATGCTCCGGACGGAACTTTGGCACTTCCCATCCTGGCAGGTAGCAGTGGATACGATCAAGGAAAGCTGTGTCTGTTCCCATTTCCGGTGGGAATGGATCGAACAAACTTGAAGTCTTAAGGAGCACATCAACGCTTTGATTGATATTTCCCACAAATACCATAGATGCATTTGCAGACTTCTCTTCCTTGCCACGCGCAAAAGAACCTGATGCCATGTAATCCTTCATGATCTGAATGCCATCATTATCCTTAAACTTTATTCCGGCAACCTCATCGAAAGCTACACAGTCCCACAGGCCGACTAATCCCATAGTCTTGCGTCCCATGTTATAAAACAGATTTGCTACAGTTGTCTGACCGCCGGATACCAGGATACTGTTCGGAGATACTTCCTTATACAGATAGGATTTCCCTGTAGACCTGGGCCCCAGCTCACAAAGATTGAAATTATTCTCGACAAGTGGAATCATACGGGTAAGAAGAAGCCACTTCTCCCTATAGGTCAGTTCATCCGGCTCCATACCAATGGAGCGCATCAGGACATCAAGCCACTCATCCTTGGTAAAATCCTTCCTGCCCTCTTTCAGCCCATCCATATCTACATTCGGGAGCTGGATAGGTGTAAGCTTACGGATACTTATTGGAGTGATATCTTTCTGTCTCTTCTTTTTTGACTGAAGCAGATCTCCATCAGCTGAAATAATATCTGGTGCAGTTTCATCATCAGAATCATACTCCAACTGTACGATACACCAGATACCGCCACAGAGCAGGCGATCATACTTCTCCGGATAATCCTCACTTATAGGGATTCCAGTCAGACCTAGATTTGAAAAAGAAGCTTCATACTCATCATAGCGGAGATTTAAATCCACAGTAACCATATCGATGATAGTATGGCTTCCGTGCTGTCTGAGTTTTGACAGGACTTTCTGCGCCTCATCGGGGCGGACATAGTTATCAGCCAGAATCTTCTTTACAGTCTCTATACCCTGTTCGATGATATCCTCATCATCAGAACTGCAATACTGTCCCAGCAGAAATTCAAGAACATATACCGGAACATTAGCGCCTTCTTTTATTTTTTTAGTAAGATCTTTACGTACAATCTTACCATCAAAATTCTTGCGAAGCTTCTCTTTTATAATCTCACGAGAACTCTGTGTCTCCTTAAGATCCTCGTCCATCTATCAGTACCTCATTCTCCAAAAAATCCAAAATCATCGGTCGCGAACGCTATATCTATCTGGAATTCAATCCTCTCAGGAAGATCCGTGCTGCCTTCCTGTTCTATGATCAATTAGTTACATCGAAACCAAGGCTTCTCAGATATTTGATAAAGAAAACTGCTGTAGTCCGCGTGTTTCCTTCTCCAAAAATATGTATCTGCCATAGCCTTGAAACAAACATTTTATAGAGAAAATTTAAAGGAAGATTTCTAATATACAAAGGGAAAGTTACTCAATTATGAAATCCGTTCAGTATATATCTGCCACTACTGTGGCGAGCAATGTCTGTTTGTACAAAAACAGACCGCTCGTTGGGGAGATTCTCCCCACGCCCCTCTCATCTGTCTGCTTCGCAGCCAGAGCATCACCTCGCATCGCTCGGTTAATTAGTTGTCAACCGCTGTATTACACCATCCTCTTTGCAAAATAAAAAAATCAGACCACATCTACTGATGCAGTCTGCCATTACTACCTTGTCTTATTTTCAGTTTTACTTCTGTCAGGTTCATCCTTATCCGGCTGATATCTTTTGACCTTTAGGAAGTTTCTTACCCCTGTACTTTTTGAAAACATCCTTTGCTGTTTTGTAGAGCATAATCTCTGCCCTGTGCTGCTCAAAAAACTTTTTGCTGTAGCCTGACTTGTGATAGGCATCAAATATCTTTTTCGTCTTGGCAAATTTTATGATTGCCTTCTTCGTCTCGGTTATCTCATCAAGACGCTCCTCGCAGTCTTTTATCTTCTCTGATATCCGATGGAATTTCTTTGCTGAAAATTCTGCTCTCTCCTGCAGGATTTGTCCAGTCCTCATTCATTCCTATAATCATCAGAACTGCTCTGCCCAGGTCTTCAGTTCATCTGCAGATACCTCGGCTGGGAATCTCTTCCCCTCTACAACTGTTGCATCCGGCGCAAGTATCTGTAGATTTTTTCCTGAATCACCGATAGGGCTTACCCCCGATGTTGCGAATGGGATGACCTTCTTGCCTGAGAAATCCTCACTCTCAATAAATGTATCAATGATCCTCGGCTCCCTGTACCACCATACCGGGAATCCCACAAATACTCTGTCATACTGTGCGAAGTTATCCACATGACCCTTGATGGCCGGTCTTGCTGAAAGGTCTGCGTTCTCGAGAGAACTCCTTGACTGCTTGTTCGTCCAGTCGATATCAGCTGCCGTGTACTTCTCCAGCGGCTCGATCTCATACAGATCAGCCCCGGTTGCTTCTGCCAGCCTCCCGGCTACCTTCTTTGTCACTCCCTGTCCACTTGCTGTAAAATATGCTACTAATGTCTTGCTCATGATATATGCCCCATAACATAAAAACGGAGCGGCACCTTCCGGCACCGCCCCGATTGGAGAAAACTATAAACCCTTCTGGGAAGGATGTTCTCTTCGTTAAATTCGAGCTTCACTTCGTTCGCTCTCATTAATCTCAGAGAACGACCTCGCCTGTGGTTCAAACTGCGACTTCGTCTTGTTCTCACCTACAGGCTTTCGGTCAATGAACTTCTATCATATGCGAAGTATCTGCTTCGACCTTCTTCTGGTCTTTCTTTGGAAGCTCAAGTGTCAGGACTCCGTTCCTGTAGTTAGCATTTATATCCTTTTCAGTGATCTCATCGCCTACATAGAAGCTTCTGCTCATCGAGCCTTCATATCTCTCTTTTCTCAGATACTTCTTATCTTCTTTATCTTCTTTATCAAGGCCTTTCTCAGCGCTGATGGTAAGATATCCATTCTTAAGTTCTACCTTGACATTATCCTTATCGAATCCAGGGAGATCGACTGAAACCTCGTACTTGTCGCCATTCTCCTTAACATCTGTCTTCATAATGTTCTTTGCATGTCTGCCATAAAGAACCTTGTCAACATCCGGGAACTGTGGCATCCTGAAATCGAACCAGTCATCTGGGTCTCTATCAAATAAACTTTCACCAAAAATACTCGGCATAAACATACGTCATTCCTCCAATCTGTACGGCGACATCCGAACCTTATCTGCTGTCGCTGCCTAAATATTTTCTTCTGAAGTTCATCGCTTCTAAAAATGAAGTTCTTCTCGTTAAGCTCAAGCTTCGCTTCACTCGCTTTCGCTAATCTCGAAGAACGGGCTCGCTTAGGATTCGAACTGCGTCTTCGACTTGTTCTCATCTCTAAGCTTTCGCCCTCACCCTTCGACTATAGTTATATCACCATTTGTTAGCACTGTCAAGCATCGAGTGCTAGTTTCACAAATTCTTCACAATTTTAGTACATTTCTTAGAAACAATCCTGCAAACTGGAATTTGTCAAACCGCGTGGTAAAAAAGGATGATGTCCTCATAGGTTCCGTCTGGCATATGAAATCCGCCACAAACCGTTCCTATCCTGGTAAAGCCAAGCCTTTCGTATAAATGTATCGCATGGATATTATCAGACACTACGGCATTGAATTGTAGTATCCTGAATCCCTTTTCATGTGCCACAGCGAGACAGTCCTTCACCAGTTTCTCTCCTATATGCTCTCCACGGATATCTTTTCTTACTGCGTACGACGCATTACAGATGTGTCCGCATCGACCTACGTTGTTCGGGTGAAGGATATACATTCCAACAATATCCCCACTGTTTTCATCTTCAGCGACACCCGTATAGGTCTGCTGGCAAAAGAAATCGTTCGCGTTCTCTTCCGTCAGTCCTTCTTCCTGAGGAAAGGCCACTCCATCGTACACCACCTGATTCCATATTTTCCTTACTGCATCCATATCTGCTTCTGTATATTCTCTGATTCTTATATCCACTATTCTGATCCTCCGCAAATTCATATTTTGTCTGTATCACATCATTCCCATTCCATGATGCTCTGCCGCAAGAGGATCAAAGTCAAGCGTTCCATTCAGATATGCTCCGACTGCATCATCAGCCTTTCCGGTCACTCCTCCGAACAGCTTAATGCCGGCCTCTTCAATACGAGTCTTTGCGCCCATGCCAAGGCCGCCACATATCAGCACATCCACACCAAGATCTTTAAGAAATCCTGCAAGTTCTCCATGACTGTATTCTCCTGATGGAATGATCCCGGATGCTTTTACTTTCTTATCTTGAACGTCATATATTCTGAATGCGGGTGTTCTTCCGAAGTGCTGGAATACCTCTTCACTGTCTTCATCATATGTTACTGCTATCTTCATCTGTATCTACTTCAGTAAAATCTTCTTTATGAGGTAAAAATACCACATTCAAGAGAGCTTTTCTACATCATATTACTACTATCTGGTCATAGTCATCTTTGTATCAATCTTATATACTGCGCCAACCGCCCCTGGTTATGTGAGAGTATATCATTCAATTATCAACTTGTCTTTTCCGCCATCCTCGCCCTGTATCACATCTACGCTATTTACTATCTGCGCTCTGGTTTTGTTTTCGTATCCATCCACTCCAAGAGCTTTCTTTTCTTCATCGCTGAGCATATTTTTCTATATCGCCGCTGATACCATACTCATCCCTGAATTTCCACTTTCTTGTCTTATGATGAAAAATAAGCATCCACAGAATTACTGCCGCCTCTGCATCTCTTAACGCATCTCCAAGCAGCTTTGTCTTCTCCAGTTCAGGATCCTTTACAGTATATCAGATGCTTATTTCCGGATCTGCATCGCTGTGTGCAAACATAGACTCGATATCTCCTAACTGCTCTCTTCCGGCAGTCTGTACTATTTTTCACTCATTGTGATTCCTCCTGCTAATAACTGCTTACCTCATATACCTGTCAAGAGCATGAATTTCCTCCAGGCACCGTATCACAGTATTATTTATGCTCCTCCTGGTATCGCGTCAATATACTCTGTCATGCCAGTTCTTGATAGTACTATAACATTTTCGCATATCATAGTCAGACTATCTGAGAAAAAGCCACTTTCCGACAGATGAATCACTGACCCTGCTCAATATATCTGATTGTTTATAAATATATCGAATCTCGGCAGTGTAAATGCCAGTCTGCCGTATCCATCTGCCTGAATGAGCCCCTGCCTGATAAGCCTGCTGCGGTACACTGAGAACTCACTGGTAGACATCTGAATGGATTCACGGATATCAGTAACCAGTCCATTCTCAGAGGAAGAGAGCCCCTTAAGTATCTTTTTCTTCACAGGAGACTGTTCCTCCCAAATCTTACCATATACATATTCTTCCATGTAACTGTCAAATTCGCTAAGCACTGAATCTGTTACTGTACAGGTATTCATCTCCCAGCACAGATATCCCAGAACCTGATACGCATATGAATATCCTTTGGTCACGGAAGCCATTCTCCTGGCTTCCTCAAGCGAATTGCCAAATATCTTCCTGTAACTTTCGGTGACAGCAGAAGCATTCAGCGGTGCCAGTGCAATCTTTGGCGCACGATACAAAAAAGTAAGCGTTTTCTCATTCTGCAGGTCATATATATTCTCATATAGTCCTGTCATCAGCAGATATACCGGATACTTAGATCTAAGAAGTATCTGAAATTCACTTGCGAATTTTCGCATAGATGCAGAATTTACAGTTTCATCGACAGTGATCAGAACTTTCTTTTTTTGTTTACTGATAATCTTCATCATCTGCTCTATAGCTGTTCCCAAATCTGTGATCGGTGGCACTCCCTGTATCTCGATGCCAAAACCAAAATGTGATAAATTCAGCTTTGCATTCATAAACCAGGCGCGAAGCTTCTCTACATTATATAGTTTGGCTGCAAATGCCTGAAGCAAATCCGTTTCAATACTCAGATCACAGGTAATCCAGTTTTCCCCGCAAAAATAGTTCTCAATCTCCGAGAGCAGGACTGTCTTCCCGGTGCCTCGCACTCCAGTGATCATATATATGTGTGAAGGCGATGGATCCACTGAAAAAGTTTGGATGATCTGATCTGTCTGCTGCTTTCTGGATATATAGCTCGTCGGTTCTGTGCCAAAATCAAGTGTAAAGGGATTTCCACCTCTCATAACCAGTCTCCTGTTATATCTGCCTAGTTTTGTTATATCTTGTTATATCTACAGGCATATGTTATATCTTGTTATATCTACAGGCATATGTTATATCTTGTTATATCTTATGTCAAGTGTTTTCCATCGTTTTTCAAGAGGTGCTTGATAATACACCGGAAATAGTGGTATTATTTCCATAGGATCAGGTTGTGATCAATCCATGCAGCAGTCGGCTGCCGGGTTGTTGGTTTTATCAAGAAATGACACCTTGTCAACTACCACTTCATTGCTCCAATGCGGTCATCATTTGACTTATAACCGCAGTTTTTGCAGGTAAACAAATGTATCTTCTTGTTGCGGTTAGACTTTTCAATATGCCCGCATACCGGGCAGCATTGACTCGTATAACGAGGGTCAACCTTATCAGCTCAAGGGACTGTATCCACGTTCAATAGCTTACATACTTTCCTTTATTTTCTGTACGAGCTCCTTATCTGCTGGCAGCCAGTCCACGCTTTCTATTGTGTCCTTAGTAAGCCATCTGGCATCCTCTGCTTCGAGAAGTGTAAGCTTTCCTGAGACTACATTGCACCAGTAGCACTGCATTGACAGATGAAATTCCGGATAGTCGTACTCGACCGTTTCTATCTGATCTCCTACATTTATCTCCGTGTCCAGTTCCTCGTGGATTTCCCTCTTCAAATGCTTCCTTCCCATATTTCTCTATGATTTTAGGCACGCCGCGTCCGGATTTCTCACTTATATGAAGCTGAAGAAATATCTTCGAAAGCTTCTTGTTTACCGGTACGGATTCCCCGTCGAAGAACCCTTCTATTGTCTGGGACGGCGGCAGGGTACCACGTGACAGAATCTCAATCCGGTCTTCATAGACTGTAAACATCGGTTCATTCTCCGTCACCCACAGGTTATAGACGAACGCATTGATCACGGCTTCTGTACAGGCTCGAACATTATCCGAAGCATTCTCCGGAATCTCGTAGTGTACAGAGTATCCACCTGTTTCAATGCCAGGTTTATATGATCTGTATCACATCATTATACAGTGCGTGAAATCTTCCGATATTTTCATCGACATGCCAGTGCCCGAAGTACCATTCGCGAAACTCTGTCATTTCCGCTATTTCGTCCAGATATCTCTGCAGTTCCTCTTCGCCGGAATAATACCTGTCAGTCAGCTGATGCGCGATTTTGCCTGGGCATGTATGAGTCAAAATACAGTCCACTCTGCCGCCTGCTTTTTTCAGATTTCTTATTCCCTCATCATATTCATCATCGGACGGCATCTCCCGTGCCCACCACGACTGCCCCTCTATACGATAGTTTTTATCGATAGAATTTGCTCCTCCGAAAGTAAAGAATTCTCTGCCTTCTATCATATACACCTGCCCTCGCATCAAATGAATGATATCTTCGTCCACAAACTGTACTTTTCCTCCGTTCCAGTCGTCTGTGACAGTCAGTTTATCTATAATATCGAAATTCTCATGGTTTCCGTCTATCCAAAGAACAGTTAGCGGCAGGTCATGAAGCGCCTTTCTTACATCACGATCTTCATCACCGCCATCCCAACAACAGGCAACATCACCGAGAATGATCAGATAATCTTTTTTTGTATATTCATCATCAAAGCCGTAAAAGCATTCTTCTATCTTATCTAAATCAAGAAGTCCGTGCGTATCACCCGTAACAAATATCATATTCAGCTCTCCTTTCCTGTTATATTTGAAGCAAGAAATTTCTTAAAATCTTCATAAGAATATTCTCCAGTAAGATGTAATATTACCGGTATGCATACATCTGCTATCTGCTGCACGCTGAAGTTCAGAATATGATCCATCGCTTCCTGAAAATATTCCTGCAACAGTTCATATCTGATTAGACAGCCATTAAATAGATCCCCGTCCTCCTCATTAAAATAATAATTGTGGTCAAACAAGCTGTTACAATCCCAGTGCAGATGCATATTCATATAATTGCACATTCTCGCTGCCTTAATAGCTTCTTCTTCAGTTTCTGCTATCGGCTGGCAGTAATACGATTGGCAATAGCAATGATCCTCCATAAATCTCACTGAGGTTTCAATCATGCCACCGATCACATCCTGGATATCGCATGATAAATATATTGTATTCAATTCATCAAGTGATGTAACCAGACCAGTTTCATTAAGGATCCTGAAATTTATATGCTCTGCTTTTAAATAATCTGTAAACGCTCTTTTTGCTTCTGTTTTTGTCATATACCTGGCCTCCACCTGGTCTCGAATGATTTTGTAAATTATTGCAAAAACATTCAGCTCTGTTTGTGTTTAGTTTTGTTACCACAGATAGACTTGCTCTGCTTATTATTTGCGGGCACGTTTTTGTCTCTTCACCATTTAGCAGTCCGTTCTCCTGAAGCCTGTCCGAAAATCAATCCCTGCTGTCAGCATCTGACGGCATATAATGAACATGCATGTCATGTCCTTCAGTTGCCTGATATCATATTTCAAACTCGCCCTCAAGAATTGCATGATCCGGGAATGGCGGATTGATATGTTCGTACATATAATTGCCATTGGCATCTTTTCCCAGATTTTTCTGGAAATCCTTGCCAAATCTGTACACGGCTCTGTTTTTATCAACGAAGTCACGATTATATTTTTCACTTCCTTTTGATAAAACTATATCTTTATTTTTGCATTTTAACAGGAAATGGTCTTCCGGAAACTCATAGTCAACATTATTACCCTCATCCTCGTAAATGCTTGAACCCTTCGGAGTTATCACTCGGAATCCATTTTTATTACAACTTTTTTCAAGTTCTTTTAAACACCATAGCCTATTATTAACTCCCCTTCTATAATTGTTAAAATCTCCGCAAATAATAACATTATCTGCCTTTGAATATTGATCAAGAATAAATTTCAGTTCTTTTATCTTAATATCATCACTTACCAGGTCTAAGCTGTGTATTCTCATACATGCAATCACAAGTACTTTGCCTGATTTTTTACTTTTTATCTCTACAGCAAGATTATCCGGTATATTCTTATCAGGGTTACTTGGATAAAGTTCAGCCTTAACAACGGAAAACTTTTCCGTATTAACCGCGACACAAATATCATTCTGTCCCAAAGGATAATTATCCGTTTCAAAAACCATATATTTATTCTCAGACGCTTTTACCTTTATATCAAACAATTTTTTCTTTATATCGTTCCAATTGTTCACTTTATATACCTCGGTCAGTGCGATAATATCGGCCTGCTCCTCATGTATTACATCTGCAATCCAATCTGGCATATCACGCTTTGCAGAATTTACCCTTTGATTAATATTCCATTCAATAACCTTGAACTTGCTCATTCCTGTCCTGACAATATTTTTCTCAAACTCCGGATCATAATGTTGTGACACAATAAAATCTCCTCTCATGTTTCATATAATATAAAGGTTCAATCTGCTTTACCCGTTCATTGCGTTTTTGAGTTACTACAACTACACATTTGTATTAAACGAAATGATATTTAAACCATAAGCTTAAAGAGATTTATAAAGATTATACACAGCCAGTTTAATTGCAAAGCTTATTCTAACAAGTCGTTCCGTCCCTAAAACTCTCTTTAAAACTATTTGTAGATCTTCGAGTTCTCGATAAATCTCCTCACTGAGATAAATTCTCGGTGTCGAATCATTCCGGGTTGTACTCTTAATAGATTTTTTGGCAGCCTCGGTTTCCATGGCCAGCCTTCTCCAATCTCCTTCTGATAAATTTCTGGAATACCTTACCGCTTGCTCAATAACGCTTCCAACAGTCACATTAAGTGAAATATTAATTGAAATGCCATCCAAATCTTTGTTATTCAATTCAAATAATTGTGCTTCTATTCGTTCCTGCAACTTATCATCTCTTATTGAAGCTTGAAGTAATTCAGTTCTTTTTTCAATGAGCTGATCAATCCAGTACTTGGTCTCGAATGCAAGTCGAATGGTTTTGTAAATTCTTGCCAAAACATCCGCCCCTTTCCTCGTGTAGTTATGTTAACACATATTCAGATAATTTGCAAGCTTCTTTTGTAAATTATCTGAATATGAAGTTTACAGGGAACATTGTAAGGTTTCCCTAAGGCTATTTGATTGCAATGTACTTCTGCTTACTGCTGTTTGGCTTATCCGGGATAGTCATTGCGATACGTCCCTGCTCGATAAGCGGCTTTAATCTCTTACGCAAAGTCTTTCTGTCCTTATACTTCAGAAAATCAATCAGCTCCTGTCTGCTTCTTGCAACACTGCAAAAATCAATGATCTTACTTGCGGCGTCATCGTTTTGGAATTGTTCGCCGACTTGGGGATTTTCCCCCAGTCCAGTACCCAGGTTCAGCCTGTCAAACGGGATCGTCACAACAGTGGAATTCTGTCGGAAAACAAATGCTTCCTTTCCGTATTTCTCTATGATTTTCGGCACACCGCGCCCAGATTTCTCACTGATATGAAGCTGAAGAAATATCTCCGAAAGCTTCTTGTTCACCGGTACGGATTCACCGGCGAAGAACCCTTCTATTGTCTGGGACGGCGGCAGGAATAATCAGGACCACAATGCGTCTGTCGTCTACTGAGCATTCCTCAAACCGAAAATTCACATCCGGCGATATATTCCTGGCGAGATAATGCTCCAAAGGCTCATGATCCACGTCTTTACGGAAATCGAAACTCGTACCGGTGAATTCGTGAGTTTCGTTATTTACACCCCAGACCAGATATCCGTTGTTTTCACCCTTCATTACAGCCGCATTTGACAATGAAGAAATATATTCTCCAATCCCGTCGGCCTGATACCAGTTCTCTTTAAATTCGAACCATTCTTCCTCAGTAGGGTACTAGACAAGTTCTCTTATAATCTTGGCAATATCGTTTGGCATCTAAATCAGCCCCACCTTTTTTATATATGAAATCAGGGAGCATAGTTCATCGCTCCACTCCCTGAATCGAAGTCATCTCTTCTGCCATCTACTATAACATATTGGCAGATAATTCTCCACGCTGATTTACTCAGGCAGGTACATCAAAACGAGCCGGGACAGAAGTCTGCGCTCTGGCAGAAGCGTCCTTCACATCACCGGACACACCTCCGATTTTATCTCCCCGCTTCAGTAGTAAACCCGTAGTAGGGCACAAAAAATCGGGCACACACTGCCGCAAAAAGCCCGGTACTGCCCGATCATCTTCTACCTTGCGCCCGCCTCGTCCCTCCTGCCGTGGCAGACAAAAATGTGACAGTGGGGACGCGTTCAACTGTCACATGTGACAACGTACGCGTCTCAACTGTCACACTCCTCTATATTTCTGCAATCTGGAATTTGTCGGGCGCAGATCCGGCTGTATGACGGGAATCTCCCGGTAGATGAACATTACTCTCCCGTCAGCGCCTGGTACTCCTCGCTTCCCGCATCAGCCCATGCGGTTTTGCCACTGTCTGCAATGATTCCGGTGGAATACTCATAGGCATACATATCCAGAATCGCAGCATCCGAAGGAGACCAGCTGCCGTCAGAACCTTTATCAGTCTCGTAACAGACATAGAGTCCGCATCTGCCGTTCTTCGAGACTCTGTCATACATGAGATAGCGAATTGATGAAGAGTCCTCGCTTAAGACAACATAGGAATTGGCTTTTGCATCATATTCCTTCTCGAAGCTGTCACCCTGCGTTGCAAAGTACGCATTATAAATCATACGGTACCCTGTCTCAATCTGCTGTGCAGCAAGATCCTCTTGGCTCGATGTGCTGCCCTCTGAGGTTTTCTCGGAAGCAGCCTCCGAAGAAACGTCCGATCCGGAATTGTTATCCGGTTCCTGATTGTCCGCTTCCCGCGCACTCTTCCATTCCTCTTCGCTGATATTGGGATCCGTATCCTCCCCATCTGTCATCGGCCGCAGGTAATGAAGATAAAAGGGACCTGCGCCTTCATAAAGAAACAAAGTATCAGTTCCCGCATACGAAGTCACGGAAACCGTATAGGTACCATTATCATTTCTGACAGGATTCGGAACATTAAAAAGATATGCCGATGCTACATAGCCGATCGCTAACGTCCCCAGCAGCGCAGCCGTTACCGTCACAACATTCATGATGACCTTCACGGCCCGCTTTCTGCCGCCTTCGTTCGTTCGGTAAATTCTTAAAATTCCGGCGTAGATCAGAATCACAAGCCACAGAATGGCGGTAATAAAATACAGATCATTCACCCATGTTCTTAAAACATAAGCGCCGTCCATAACATCTCCAAACAGAGCACCGCCGTCAGGTTTATGATAGTCGACGAACACGAATGCCGTCGTCAGCGCTGTTGCAATCATCAACAACACGAAGAGACCGGCCGTCGCAGCACTTCCCTGCTTCGTCACATACTGCCTCAGAAACGCATTCAGCTCTGTATTGTCCTTATTGATAATAAATGCCTGTGTATTGGAAATGAAAAGATAGAAAGAGTTCTCTCCCTCAATCACACGATACAGCTCGTCATACCGGATCCGGTGATCGGATTTTGCGCTGTGTTCTTCGAAGTAATCTTGATAAAATATAAAATGCCGGGTCAGTCCTCTGGAGATACTTTTTTCATACGCGCTTCTGCCTCCATACCTGACTCTGAGCCATAGTAGAAGCGGGATAAGCATCGCCAGTGCTATCAGCAAATATCCGACAATACTATTTGCAGTAACAAGGACAGCTTCCGAGATCATCAGAAGAACTGCCATGATCACAAAACAGCTCCTTGTGACGGCTTTGCCGTTCACTTCGCGGTTCATGGTTTTTACAGCATCCCAGGTAACGGTGCTCTCAGAGGTGAATAACTGCTGTTTATCGTTTTTTTTAGATAACGGTTGGATATCTGTCAAATCATTCATACACTTGTTCAAAATGGCCTCCTAAATTCATATTTGTCTGTATCAGGATTAAAATATCACATTCAAGAGCCCTTTTCTACATCACCTTTACGCCAACAGACCTATCGTGTCCTTGTTTCTGATTATCGAGATTGTCACCACAAGTCCTGCCGTTATTGGGTAAGTGCAAGAACTATCAGCTCAAGGGACTGTATCCTCGTTCAATAGTTTACATACTTTCCTTTATTTTCTGTACGAGCTCCTTATCTGCCGGCAGCCAGTCCACGCTTTCTATCGTGTCCTTAGTAAGCCATCTGGCATCCTCTGCTTCGAGAAGTGTAAGCTTTCCTGAGACTACATTGCACCAGAAGCACTGCATTGACAGATGAAATTCCGGATAGTCGTACTCGACCGTTTCTATCTGATCTCCTACATTTATCTCCGTGTCCAGTTCCTCGTGGATTTCCCTCTTCAAAGCCTGCTGCGGTGTCTCACCGGATTCTATTTTTCCTCCTGGAAATTCCCAACCATCTTTGAACTCGCCATAACCACGCTGGGTTGCAAAAATCTTATCATATTTTCTGATTACTGCACATACCACATGTAATGTCTTCATAATCACCTCAACTCACTATATAATCGTAGATATCTTCTCTCACAGGCACATCCAGATGATAACTGATCTCGAACGCATCATCCTGCTTAGTCCCGGTAACATTACCATCCTTATCTGTTACATTAAAGCTCATTTTCACCGGAGCCGGCTCTCCCTCAGCCTCAATCTCTCCAAGAAAATAGAATTCCTTCGCCTCATTATCGTCTTTATTCTTCCTGATGAATAGATATATCCTATTGTCCTTATCTTCCGGAGTTCTCTTGTAAAAATGGTCAGCATCCGACGAATCTGTCTTTCTCGGATGCTTCGAGAGAGCTATCAGATTCTCCGGCGAAATAAATCTGTCCTCATATGCAATCGCATCATCTGACTTCTCATAATTGATAAATACCGGAAGCTGCTTTGTCACTTTGTCATAAAAATATCCGCCGAGATTCTGGGCATTCATATTCTTCTCCCAGTTCAACAGAAGCCACACTGATAAAAAATTCTTCACAGCTTAAGAGTTCCTTCTCAATCGAGACAAGAACCTTCTGTCCGTTTTCGTAATCATTGGATAAAAATTCCGGTCTGTATGCCAGATTCGAATTCCACGTCCCATCGACAAATGCGGTCTTCAGACCATCATAGAGTTTTTCAACACTGCCCATATCTGCTCCTTAACCACCACCAGGTCCTCTCCATTCCTGTCAAGAACTTCATATCTTACACCTCCATATGAAAACTATTCTATCAGAACTCATTGTCCCAGTGCTTCCTCCGGACCTCTGATCTCTATGAAATCCGAAGCACTTGTTGACATCTTATACGATATCCGATGCGGCAGCGCCCTCGTAAATATAGCCGTCCCCGAATAAGCTTTTTTCTCACCTCACCTTCCACTCATCGATATTTCTCTTGCTGCTTGAGAAGTTCGCTCCTATCTCAATCATCTTTCGTTTAGCTGAGCTATACTTTTCTGCGTAGCCCTTCGCCTCTATCTGCTCTATAGCTTCCTGTGCACTCCCGTCTACCTTCAGCTCCATGATATATACATAGTCCGGCGTCTCCATAACGATATCGCTCCTGCCGGCCGAAGTATGCTGCTCACATGCTACGAATTCGCCTATCAGCTCGAAGATGAGGAATATCTGATTTCTCCATACCTCCTCATATGAAGCAGCTTTTGTAGTCATATATGGAGCCGAGGCAAAAAGTGACTTAAGCTGTACAAAAAGAGCATCTGTATCGCCTTTTCTGATAGTAAGCACCAGATCCCGCACAGAAAATCCCGTCTGCGCATCCCGCTCTCCAAGCACAGATGGCACCAGAGCTCTGTAAAAGCCATACTTTATCTCGCTGTTTGGAAAGCCAAGAGTATAGGTAAAAAATTCCTCATCATACGACTTTATCGTCAGGTATCCCGACTGATAGAACAGCGGAACCGGATCAGGGTCATCAATCCGATAGTCCATGATATCAGACTCAGCTACTGTAATACCACTTTCCATTTGTGCAGGCGTTATAAGCGAGTTTTCCATTCTATTTATGATCAGCTGTGGCGAAGCAGAACCGAACCAGTAGTAGCCAAGTTTTTGATCGGACAAAGCATTGATCACACTGTAAGGATTGTACACTCCCTTAGAATTCCCTGAAAAATGATATCCGTCATACTTTTCCTTCATCTCCTGCAGGCATTTTTCCACAGATATGCCCTTGTTTTCCGCCATCTCCTCTATCTCAGGCGCAAAGGAATCCGTTATCTCTTCACCCGTGAACCCGCAGATCCCCGAAAACTCATCGAGCAGTGAGATGTCCTTCAGCTGATTTAAATCTGAGAATACAGATACCTTCGAATACTTCGTGACTCCAGTGAAAAATACGAACTCCAGGTATCTGTCCTGATCCTTGAGCACCGAAAAAAATGCCTTGTAAAGCTCCCTGTTCCGCTTCTCCTGTTCAGGGTCTTCTGCCTTAAGCAGCGGATTGTCATACTCGTCTATGAGAACGACTACAGGGCTTTGAGTTTTCTGATATAGTTTTTCTATCAGATTAAAAAATCTAACCGAGACCGTATCCCCTGTGACAGAGTACTCTCCTGTCAATCCATATCTATCTGCACAGCTATCAAGGATTGCACCGAGCTTATCCTCGAGACCGATCCGACTGTTGAACTCTCCGCTCGCCAGGTAGAACGGGATCACCGGGTATGTCTTCCAGGCGCCACCACCTTTTTTCTCCTCTATCTCAGAGATCTCAAGTCCTGTGAACAGTTCTTTTTTCCCGAGAAAATATGCCTCTAAGGTAGAAGTAAAGAGACTCTTTCCGAATCTCCTCGGGCGGCTCAAGAATATCTCCCGGCTCTTTTTGCGCAGTTTCTCTATATATGCGGTCTTGTCTACATAGACCATACCCTTGTCTCTTAAAGTCTCAAATGTCTGTACGCTGGTCGGAAGCAGTCTCTCCATAGTATCAGCCGTCCTTTCAGATGCTTGCTTTTTGTCTCGATTATAGCATAAAGAAGGCGATCTGAAAACAGACCACACAAACGATTGATTGTATTTGTCTTTGGCAAATACTAGTCTTTATCTTCAAATCCTGAAATAGTATACACATTCTCCTGCTGTATACTGTGGATCAGCTGAGTATGCTTCTTCATTCTCTGTTACATCAAACAACTTTATACAGGTCATACCACGATTTTGTAGCATATGAGAAGCCTTTTTTGTTCGTATACCGGAATATATGATTCTTTGTTTCTATAGAGCATCCGCTCAGAGCAAGAGATAATATACAAATCATACTTATCATTAGACTTTTCTTCATCTTGCTTCACCATACGATCCATAAGGTATTTCCATCTTTGATAAAATTCTTTTTATAGCTTTTTCCTATAGCTTTATAGCAGTCTTTGCACATATCATCCAGATAAACATGAGCAATCATTTTTAATGATGAAGCTATAGGATTTTTGAACTCTTTCCGTGCACCGCTAAATCCTGTTATCCACCATTGAACACCCGGATCCCAGTTATATATATTCTGAAAAGTTGAGCCTGACTCCTTATACAGACTTAATGACATCTTAGCTGTTTCTATAGAGGCATAATGAGGTATTTTAGAATTTCCTGTCTTTTTCCTATCTTTATACAGCCCTATTTCTCCACCACTATTCAGATTCAGGTAATTACCTTTCCACAGCCATAATGCATAATCGGTATTCTTGTACTGAAATAGTATAGGTAACCTTGCCATTGAAGTCGCCGCACCAAACACAGTATCATACATGGAATTATATCCAAAATCCTTCTGCCAGGTATCTACCTGTGAATGGAAAGCCTTTCCTTCTGTATCCTTGACAAAGTTCAGGATATATGCACCTACGTCTGCCATTGTATTATCCGAGAGATAGCTTCTGGCAACCGACATCGAAGCTTTGATGAGTTCTTTTATCCCCTTAGAACTTTTCTTTATAGGCGAGTCAAGATAGACTCCGACATTTATAAGGAACTTGGCCAATGATTTATTCTTATTAACTGGCCCGTTCTCAGAGATAGCCTTTAGTATCTTAGCAATGTGCTTTTTATTTATTCTCACACCATTTTTTACCACCTGATACCTGAACCCCTGCTTATGCTTCAGATCTGTGATTATCTCTTCTGTCAGCGATTTTGCTGAAGGCTTTTTTGCATAGGTGGATACTGTTCCGTCTTCTATCTGTGATCTTACATGAGCATCCCACAGGGCTTTTGTGCCGTTTTTATGCAGTTTGTCCGGATCTTTCGGTGCGACCTCAGTGAATCCTCCAATATATTGAGCCGTTCCATCATTCAGCCCATCTCCGTCGCTGTCTCCTGACGTCGGATTTGAATTATACTTTCCGAACACTACAGCCTGTTTTCCATATTCCTTTACCTTGATCTCTACCTCTTCTCCGTCAGACAGACCGTCTCCATCGGTGTCTGCGTTATTCTTGTCAGTCAGGATGCGCTTCCCGTTGAACGCCACCAGATTATCCTCGTAGTAGTCGGGGATCCCGTCTCCATCACTGTCCACAGACAGGTCTATGCTCTTTCCGATCGAGTCATAGATATCCTTTAGTCCGGCTGCTTTCGCTGCCATATAGAACTCTCCTCCAGTTTCCTCTGCAAGAGGCTTCAGGTAATGATTGAAGTACCAGGTCGAGCTTCCCAGGCCTACGGTATAGAGCTTTATATTCTTCTGCTGGGCTCTTTTTATCACTGAGCTGTGCTTTTCCGTATCGAAGGCATCACCATCCGTAAGTATTTACTTCCTCTCCGTCTTCCAAGGAGTCACCGTCCGAGTCAGGATTAACAGGGCTTGTTCCTTTTACTATCTCCTGTGCATCCGTCAGGCCGTCTGAGTCAGTGTCATTATCTCCGTCATCTGTCCCATCACCGTCTGAATCAGGCAGGATCGGATCTGTCATGGTGAGGTTGATCTCGGTATAATCGTCTATGCCGTCTGAATCCGTATCCGCTGTCAAAGGATCTGTAATGAGATGTCGTTTGTTCATATACCCTCCGTAAACGATTTTTAAAAGTTTTAATAAATATTCCAAAGGGAGTATATTACAAGACGAAAGGAGATGTCAAGGGCCTGATTAAGATTTTTGTTACTATTCACGCATTTTAAAGCCTGTCAGAAAATCTGACCGGCTATGCCACTATCATTCAATTTCTTTGTATTCAGGTTATTCAGGCAAGCTGATTTTCCCTTTTTCGATATGCAATACATCATCGCACAGGGCATCGATATCTTCAGCAGAATGTGAAACCAGAATAATAGTCTTTCCTCTATCCTTCAATGATCGAAAATAATCATGCATTTCATGGACTCCATCGCTGTCAAGACCGTTAAACGGTTCGTCAAGCAGAAGTATTTCCGGGTCTTCCATGATAGCCTGTGCGATACCGAGTCGCTGCCGCATTCCAAGAGAATACTTTCTCACATGTCTTTTAAGATCCGGGTCCAGACCGACGCACTCCATACTGTGTCTTATCTCCTTTTCACCAATTTTACCATTAAGGTCTGCCAGAAGTTTCAGGTTCATATATCCAGAATAGTATGGGATAAATCCAGGAGTTTCAATGATGTAACCCATATCATTCGGAAAATCTATATCCTTCCCGATTTTTTCCCATCTACAATAATCTCCCCTTCGGTAGGTCTCACAAATCCGCATATACATTTTATCAGCATCGTCTTGCCACTGCCGTTTCTGCCGACCATGCCGTGTATCTTTCCCTTCTCGAATGATACATTGATATCATTAAGGATTCGATTCCTGCCGATTGTCAGGCTGACGTCTTTTATGTCGATAATTACATTATCCTGTTCCATCAGAAGATCACCTCCATGACATTGTCATAGTCAAACCGTCGAATATTTCCGAAGCTGATGATAATAAGGAGAGCTATAATAGCACTCAAATAACAAAGTGAATACCATACCGATACTATTGGTGAACTGTAATACTGCGTATAATGGATCCAGATAATACTGTTAGCCATGGGCATTATCCACATCAATCTGCTTTTTATTGCGCAAAGCGTCGTTCCAAGCGAGATAACAATTCCACAGATTACAAATCCCAGAGCTTTTTTCTTTGCCACAGAAAAAGCAAGCAGGATCATCCCAATAATAATAAGATAAAGAAATACCAGCAGACAGCTCTCTAATGCAGCCTCATACACTCCCATCTGATTATATAAGCTCTTTGGCAAAAGCTGTACTCCAAAGTTACCAGATTCCTCTGGAAACTCCGCCACAAAATTCACTGCAACATTGCTCCATTTATTTCCGCAGAAACTTCTTCCTATCATGGGAACTACCGCCCCGATAAAAATGGCTACCAGATATGCTGCATCGCATAAGATCAGCTTGATAATCTGTCCCAGAAGCCAGTTTTTTCTCCCTGTTCTTGAAATGTAAAAAGCTGTATTTGTATCAATCTTCGGAAAATCTGCGATCAGTGTGAGAAAAACTATCGGTACTATCAGAAGTATAGCGCCGGAATTAAAGATGGCAATAGCCGGTTCAAGCATATTGAGTGGCTCTCCCATCATCCCTGCATTATCAGTTAACGGGGTGACGGCAAATCCATATATAAATATGAGCAGCACTGCAAGTATCACCATCCTGCTGTCCAAGATCCACTTCACAAATTCGATGCGAGCGCATGAAAAAGCTTTTTTTAAATTCATCCTCAGGCCCCCTTATCTATTCTGATTTCCATGAAAAATACAAATCCGAAAAATGCTGCCGCGGCAGACCCAAGTGAAACAGCAAGTGTCTTTATGAAAAGCTCATCTACTTTGAATGAATTTATAAATCCTGTTATAGCATTCGAAAGAAATGGGCCATATTTATTAAATGCTGAAATATCTCCTTTTTCAACCCCCGCCGACAATATTTTTTTCACACCTGTGTCACGTATGTAATCCAGCATAAAAGGAATACAGGTAATAAGATATGGGTTTCGGCTGAATGAGCTGATCAAAAATGCAGGAAAAGTGCTCACCGCCCCGTAGGCAAAAGCTGCTATAATTAACCTGACAAATACAAGCATCTCACCTCCGGGAAGCGCGAGAGCTATCTCGCTTTCAGAAACATCATAAGAGCTGAGCGGCGGAAAGAGTGCATTCGATACAGCTGCGAATAAGAGAACTCCTGTAATTACAGCCAGGCCACCACTTATGAGCACAGCCATAAATTTTGACAGGTAATATTTCCATCGTCCGCACCGTGTGATCTGGAATCTCATGAATCCCGAGCTACGTTCGGTACAGAAAGAAATCATGAATGGAAGCGCAGCAATTATCGGCATAAACATTGTGTTATATCCGGAAAATGCGTTTTTAATCACATTTATGGAAGCAAATGAAGTCTCTTTGCTTATAAGCACCTTGTCAATGCTTGTAAGAGCCTCAAATACTGTATATGTCCTTCCGGAAGATGTATCGGTATATATATTCGAAGTAAAGCACAATAAAAAAACCACAAGTGCTGACAACAGGAAATAGTAGTTCAAAACTACTTTTCGAAAATCCGCCCAGAATATCTTCACAGCTATCTATCACCCCTTGTTATTTACAAAAACTATCTTTCCATTTGAAATATTGTAACGGGCATAGACTTCTTTCCCTGCTGATTCATCAAAATAAAATATCCAACACGGCACAGCTTCATAAATGTCATTGGAACGGAAAACGATTTCAGCTTCAGTTTTTCCATTCTTGGTGTCATCTGTGGAAACTTTCTTTATCATACTGCATTCCAATGAGACTCTCTTCAATTCAAGATTCATATTTTTTGCCAGATATTCGCTTACTTTTCTGACAGCATCAGCCGGATCGATCACTTTATCAATACTATCTGCTTTATAAGGCTTAAAGAGTGAATTCACAGCAAAGTCTTCAATACCATCTCCCATCACATAGGCAAATGATGAAGGAACCACTATCGTTTCATCATCGTCGTAAATCGGATGGTAGTCAAGTATTGGCATCTCGTCGACCGACTGATGTAGGACGGATTTTGCGGACATTCAAAATAAAAAAGAATGTGGAGGTAACAGACAATGGCAAAATCATTATTTGAGGAACTGGGCGGCAAATACGAAAGGCAAGGGGATTATTTGATACCGTG
>Ga0256406_1002364_pt1 | contig 26841 bp, 27 predicted proteins | sample RumenRJG_03DNA_FD_185986 | JGI IMG/M metagenome (GOLD analysis project Ga0256406, IMG submission 185986) | Bovine rumen microbial communities from Lethbridge, Alberta, Canada - RJG_03 | ecosystem: Host-associated > Mammals > Digestive system > Stomach > Rumen | place: Canada: Alberta | collected...
CTGATAGCACACGGGCACTTCCATCGGCAGTGCCGTGATGCGGTTGGGGCCGTGAACCACGTAGTCGTCGGGAGCCTCGTCGCCAAGGTCGGTCAGTGCAGAACCCACGTGAATCTTGATACGCTCAGCCATGCGCTCGCTCACCTTGACATTATGCTGGCGGCTCATGTATTCCTGTATGTCGGCGGTCAGGTCGTCACCGGCGATACGGATGGAGTTGTTGCTGACGATGCCACCGAGTGAGATGACGGCAATCTCGGTGCTTCCACCGCCGATGTCGACAATCATGTTGCCTTCCGGTGCCTCAACGTCGATGCCGATACCGATGGCTGCTGCCATAGGCTCGAAAATGAGGTAGACATCGCGGCCGTCGGCATGCTCAGCGCTGTCGCGTACGGCACGGAGCTCCACTTCCGTAGAGCCGGAGGGCACGCCGATGACCATTCGCAGCGAAGGCGAGAAGAGGCGGCTGCCCGTGTGTACCATCTTGATAAGTCCGCGCATCATCTGCTCGCAGGCTGTGAAGTCGGCTATCACGCCATCGCGAAGCGGCCTGATGGTGCGGATGTTGTCGTGAGTCTTCTCATACATCATCTTGGCTTTCTCGCCTACTGCAATCATCTTGTCAGTGCGGCGGTCAAGAGCCACCACGGACGGCTCGTCAACAACTATCTTGTCATCACTGATAATGATAGTGTTGGCAGTACCCAGGTCCATTGCGATTTCCTGAATAAAAGAAAAGAATCCCATTTGTCTTACTTAATTATAGCTATAATAAATAAATGTAGTGCTTGGTACCGCCTCTCTCAGGCGGTGTTGTGATGCTGCCTGTTAAAGGGAGGCAAACCATGCGTGAATGGCCGTGTCGTAGTGGCTGCTCACGCCGAAGGCGCGCTCGGCCAGCTTCCGACGGTCCTCCACATCGGTGGCAGCGCCCTTGCTGTTGAGGATGTCGAGCAGCATACCGTATTCGGCTTTGCTGGGTACAATGACAACGTCGTTGAAGTTCTTTGCCCCTGCGCGGATGAGAGAGATTCCGCCAATGTCGATTTTCTCAATGATGTCAGCCTCCGAAGCGCCGCTTTTCACGGTCTCCTCAAAAGGATAGAGGTCTACGATAACGAGGTCGATGGAGGGTATGTCGTACTGCTTCATCTGCTCCTGGTCCGACTCGTTGTAGCGGCGAGCCAGTATGCCGCCGAATATCTTTGGGTGGAGGGTCTTCACACGGCCGCCAAGGATGGAGGGATATGTGGTGATGTCCTCGACCTTTTTGCAGGGATAACCCTTGGACTCTATGAACTTCTGGGTGCCACCTGTGGAGAGCAGTTTCACGCCCTCGGCGTTGAGCTTGGCCAGGATGGCCTCTAAGCCGTCCTTGTGGTAGACTGAGATGAGCGCAGTCTTTATTTGCTTTGTTCCTGACATTTGCTTACTTGTTACTGTTTGTAGACTGCAAAGTTACGAAAAAGCCTTGAATAGTCATCGGCTTTTTATATAAATCTTCTGTTGAATATGCTAAATTAATTATTGTCAAGCATTGGTTGAGGAGGCAGTGAATGTTTAACTCTCATTCGCGATTTGCAAGCTGCGATTTTTCTTATTTCCTGATTTTTGCAAGTGTGTTCCACTGCAAGGGAACTGATTCTCTTATAAAAGTGGGCTTAATCACAAATGGAGAACGGAGGATGAGAATAGTGTATGGTGTGTAACAGGCAGAGAATCAGGAATATATACTAATAATAGCGCAGGCTGAAATCACAGTCTCTGTTTCGCTTCTCCCATAAAGATGTCCTGTCACAGCCCTTATTCGGAGTGCTTGAGAGAAGTTGTTACCCTCCGAAAGAACTTTACAATATTTTGTCGAGTAAAAACCTCGAAATAGAGAAAATCAAGGTGTGTTAGCTCCATTTTTAGGGCACTTTTTGGTCGAGATAGGACTTCGAGGGCCTCGTGATCGTACTTCGAGCGCCCCGAGATAGGACTTTGAGGGCCTCGAGATAGGACTTTCATCAGCTAAAAATAGGGGCTTTTAAGGGCAAAAATAGAGTTTTTTTAGGCCTGTTGATTGGGTCTGTTTTTGTAACTTGCTGTTATACGTTTATTTATGAAACATCAAAAAATAGGCGTTTTTCAGAACTAAGTTTGATTTGCTGCAGAGCGTTGCCATTGTAGAGGCCCTTATTTTGCGTTTATGTTTACAAAATGCCTCTTTTTGAATGGCATTTCTACCACCCCTAATTGACTTTAGGATAGCTTGGCAGTCGCCCAATGTCTTCGTTCGAAGCTCATTTTGCCCCGCTGTTGTCCACAAACTGTTTACACATCAGTCAGTTATGAAATCAGGCTTCGGAAGTAGGATGTTCAATAGGGTGTACCCAATTTTCGTTCTTTTTCAACACCTTTTTTCTTCCACGGAGCTACATGAATCTCCCCCAATTACAATCCGCATTCTTGTTGAGTGGATTGTCCTGCCATTTTCAGATGGAAAAGAAAAGGAAAATAGTCATAGACCTGCTTGCTCTCTTGCTTCGAAGATTCGTGAGAGCGTAGCTAACCTCTTCAAGTTTCGGAAGTAAATATCCCTTTGCAGGGTCAACCCTTCAAGAAGTTTTTATTTTGGCATAGCAAAAGTGTTATAACAATACTCGAAGAAGTTGAATAACGACATATAAGGCAGGAAGCGACGGCCTCGGAGAGGTCGTGAGCATCTCGACAGAGATGCAAATAACCCCAGCCGAGCGAAGCGAGCCTGGGGATTGCACACCTCTTCCCCCTTCTCGCTCTCGTGCTTCGAAGATGCACGAGAGCGTAGCTAACTTCCAGTAGAGGTTGATTCATTTGCTCGCGGACCACCACAGGGCTCGCCCCTGCAAGGGATAATTAATTTCCGAAACTTGAGTAACCTCCAGCCTTGTAGAGGGTGCTTCATCTGTTCGCGGAGGGCCACAAGGTATGTCCCTGTAAGGGATATATAAATAACTTCCGAAACTTGAGTTATGAGTCAATTTGAAAAAGTCATTCTCTCCAAGACGGCCTTTGATTATCCATCAGTTACATAGCTAACAATTGTGATTTTGAACTTTTTCAAGTGGACCCAGTTATGAATATTTTAGGGTGATTTAGAGTGACGCTTTGGCAAAGTAAGTAAATCAAGTTTTTGGAAATATAGTTGGTTCCTCATAAGTCGCGTATGACCCTAAGGGCTGCCCTTGCAAGGGATTCATTCACTTCTGACATTTGAGCATAAAAAAAAGGGACTTCTTAGTGAAGTCTCTTTTTCTGCCCTTTAGAGATGCCCGATGTCATAGCATCCTCAGTCTCATACTTGGGAAGATGTTTCCCAGTCTTGCTCTTTTTGGGCTTTTTGTTTCCTGCAGCTCCCATAATCTTGTAAATTTACTTTTATCAGATATGACTGTGTCAAAATCCGTCCTTTTCCCTTTTGTGGAGATTACTCCGTCGGATTGACGCTGCAAAAGTAGCGCATGAATGATTACGTTGAAACGTCTGTTAGTATTTATTATACGTTTTGTACCTTTTTTACTTTTGACGTTGTGGAGTCGTTCAGTCTTTCTGAAGGTCGCGCAGTCGTTTCCGCAGTTTGCGCAATGCTTGTTTACGAATTTGCCTTACTCGCTCGCGCTTCAGTCCCATCACCTGTGCTGTCTCGGCATAGGTCTTGCGGTCGCCCAAAATGCCCGATGTGGCCTCTATGATAGCCCTTTCGCGTGAAGGCAGTGTTGCCAAGGCTGCTGATATTTCGTCGCGGGTGGCCCTGCTGAGCACATCCTCGTCGGGTGTCTTGGCATTGGGGTCGCTGAGGATATGGAGCAAGCTTACGTTGGGATTGCTGCTCAGCGGACTGTCCACAGAGTAAGCCTTGCTGCTACGGCTGTCGGCCGGGTCGTCGACCTCATGGGGCAGCCGATAGATGCCAGCTTGTTCGTTGATGGCGTTCTCGATGCTGCGACGTATGAACCAGACGGCATACTCCACGAAGCGAAGGCCCTTGGAAGCATCGAAGCGCTGGGCAGCCTTGATGAGTCCTATGTTGCCCTCGCTGATGAGATCGGTCATACCGAGCCCACGCCCTTGGTATTGCTTGGCTATATGCACCACGAATCTCAGGTTTGCCTCCGTGAGTCGGTTCAACGCCTTCTGGCTGCCTTGCTTGATTTCTATCGATAGTTTTTTCTCCTCTTCGGGTGTAAGCAGACTGCTTTGACCTATCTCCTGCAGATAGGTGTCGAGTGAGCGGCTCTCTTGTTCGGGAAGTGGTCTCCCGGTCTTCAGTTCTTTCATGTAGTTTCTCCTTTTAACGTGGGTCTTGCTTCAGTCTCAGATGAGTCCTCTCTGTTTGAACTCCTCGTAGAGAGGCAGAGCCAGCACCTTGGCATCGGGATGGGGTGCTCCCGTGGTGCCGAGAGCTCTGAGGTCGAAGAAATGTTTCCAGTCGCTGACAAAAGCTGTGTGTACGAGTTCCGTGTTGATGTCGAAAGGCAGCACCACGCGCGCTTCCTGAGGCTTCCGGCCGTGACTGATGAGCGTCATGTAAGCCAGTTCGGCTGCTAAGTTGCCAAAGAGCCAGCAGTCGATGTCGGTCCACTCTGTGGTGCCATTGCCCTGAGCGATGTCGCGGCAGAGCGCCACGAGCTTTTCGCGATGAGTGTCAGGCTGTTCGTTAGCCATTGCAGCCTTCACCCAGACAGGCTCGTTGACCGTTACTTCGCCTCCGAACTTGTCCTTGCTGTAGTTGCAGTAGCGGGTGCTCTGTTCGGCCATGGAGTTGGCGCGGTGGCGGTTGAACTCCCGGGAGATGGCCACCTGTGTGGTGAAGTGCACGGTGACGCGGCGCTCATGGAACGAGGTAGGTTCGCAGAGAGTGTCAAGGTCGGAAGTCCATCCGTTTTCCACTATCACCCTTAGATTTGTGCTCACGTAGAGCAGTCCGTCGTTCTCGGTGCAGTGAGTGAAGCGGTTATGACGATACTTCTCCAGGTCGCCGCCGGCAGTGCCCTGCAGGTAGACAGTAGCATGTTCGAGCATGGCCGTGTGCTGCGATTCCATCATGCGTCTGACGAAGGGCTCGGCCGAACTGTCAGTGCGGTGGTTCTCGCTCTTGTAGCACACTCTTCCGGCACGTTCCACTTGGCGGAAGATGCCTTGTAGGCCCGGTTCCTGGGGCCATATTTCAAATGTGGGTTGCTGTATGTTCATGTTGTTTGGTCATTTCAAGTGTTTCTTCAATCCTTTGGCCATCAGCCGGTAGCCTTTCTCGTTAGGGTGTGTGCCGTCGCGCAGATAGAGCGACCAGTCGGGCTCATTGCTGTCTTTCTTCGTCAGCATGGGTCTGAGGTCCACGAGCTCCATGCCTTCAACCTGCGGGAACTGTGCGCGCAGAGTGGCGTTGGTCTTGTCTACGAGTTTCATGTAGGAGCGGCTCGGGATAATCTCTATCACGTGGATCTTGGCTTGCGGCTGTCGGTTGTGGATGAGCTGTGCGAGCCTGATGATTCCTGCGGCCACGTCGTCGGGCTTGTCGCGGTTGCTCAGATTGTTGATGCCAATCATCAGACAGATGTGGCGTGGCTTGCACCCTTCGAGTTCGCCGTGGAAGATTCGCCAATAGACATTCTCTATGCGGTCCCAGCCAAATCCCATGTTGACAACTCGTCTGTGACCGAAGAAGTCCTGCCAGCATTTGCCTCCGTTGTTGACACTCTCGGGCTGTCCGCCCCAGAAGTGGGTGATGGAGTTGCCTATCATCAGTATCTCGGGATTGGTCTCATGATTGAGTTTCAGGATGGCGTTGTGCCGTTCGAACTGGTTGTAGATTTTGTCGCGGAAGTTGAAGACCGGGCGGAAGCGTTTGTCGGCAGCGTCCTCGGGGAGCATCTCCCGGAGCTTGCGTTCGTAGGCGTCGGCATACTGCCGGTTGCCAATGTCGTTGGGATGCGTGCCTTCAATCATGGCGTCCTCGGTGAGACCGATTTCTGCGCTGGGTAGATAGAAGACGTTCTTCACGCCTTCGGCCTTCAGCTGCTCGTAAGCCTTGCGCAGCAGGGCATCGCCCTTGCGGTAGAGATTGTAGGTGGTGCGGTTGAAGATGCTGTCGGGCTGGTTACAGCTCTCCACGAGCAGAATGGGAGCATCGCTCTTCTGGCGGAGGATGTGAACGCCGTTGACGGCACGTTCCGTCACGTCGGTCAGAAAGAAGCTGTTGGGCATAGGGTCGATGATGTAAGCCCGGGCATCGATTTCGGCCAGAGTCTTGAACATTCCGGGCTCCATTCTTGCACTGCCCGAGAAACCTAAGTTGATGATGGGGTAGCCGGTCTCGCGGCTCACGATGTTCGTTATCATCAGTCCGGGCCGTGAGGGTGAGGCCCCGTGGACGATGGATGTACCATAGACAACAATGGGACGTTCGGCCGACTGCGGTACAAAGGTGAAGAGAGCGTCTTTGTCGACGCCTATCTCGAGATTCTTCACTTCGTTGTAGGGTGGCAGGTAGAGTTCGAAGAACAGTCGGTGGCTGTAGGCTGTGTTGTTGGTGAGTGGCTTATAGCTGATGGTCACTGTGTCGCCACGCATCTTCCACCCCATGTGATTGCCTATCCAGTGCGTGTTGCCGTTAGGGTCGGTGGCATAGAGGTCGACCCCGGAGTGGTTGAGCCACGCCATGTTGAGGTGGTTGCCTTTTCCTGCTAACACATAGCGCACGCTGATGTGGTTGGTGCTGCTCAGAAATTTCACGCTCAAGCCGGCACTGAACCGTGAGTTGTTCCACACTGCCTTTGTTACCTGACCTTTGAGCCGTTCGGGCAGACGGTGGTAAGTCTTGCCGATTTCTTTGTTCCAGGCCCGTCCGCAGAGGGAAGGCTCGTCGCCGTCCATGGGATTGTACCACTGAGTCTGTGCCTGCACCGGTATGAACGCGGTGAGGAGAAGGATGGTAAGTAGTTGTCTTGTTTTCATAGTTTATGAAGTGAAAGGTTTATTCAAAGTAAAAACTGAGGACTATCATCTTGGTATGTCCTTTGTTCACCGACTGGGTGAAGGGGAGCATATTCTTGTCCTTCAGTTCCTTGGCATGGCTTGCGTTGTAGCTGTCAGAAAGACTGTAAAGGAACTTCAGCTCGGGGCGGAGCTTGAAGAACTCAAGATAGAAGTCACATCCAGCCCCAATTTCGAAGTATAGGTCTGACTTTTTGAGCTCTATGTAGTCGTCGCGGTGACGGCTCAGGTTCAGCATGGGGTTAAGTCCCACCATGAGATAAGGACGGTGGTTGCCGTTGCGTGGTCCGGCAAAGATGAGGTCGAAGGCCGATGAGAGGTAGACCGTCTTCAAATCTTGCCGTTGCTCCGTGGGGTTGCCTTCATTGTCGCGATGGCTGAAATCGCGGAAGGTGAGATGTCGGTTCCCGAAGTAGATGGCAGGAGCGATGCGGAACTGAAAGTTCTCGTTGAGCCGTGCCTCGGCAAGGACTCCCACGTTGAGCCCCGGGTCCCAACGGTCCTCGTCGGCAGTGACCAGTGACTCGTAGGTGGTGCCATCGTCGGCGGTCATAGTCTGCCTGCCCACATTGGTCATCTCTATGTCCTGGAGATGGGTGCCAATAACGATTCCAAAATGGAGGGGGCGCAAGTCGGTATAAGGACGGTTCTGCACCGTGCGGTCCATCTGGGCCTGCGCGGAGAGGAACGTCCCCATAAAAAGGAGCAGCGTCAGTAAATACTTCATACTACTTTAATAACGCCTCAGTGATGTTTATATTGCAGTACTGCTTAAAGAGAAAAGTATAAATAAATTAAAATCTTCTCCCCATTTATAGGTATTCACAAGATAAATATTACCTTTGCAAAGTACAAAAGTAGGTATCATCCAAATAAGAGTACAATAACATTATTAATAATAAATTAATTCAGACACATTATGGCTTACGTAATTGGTGACGACTGCATCGCATGCGGTACATGTATTGACGAGTGCCCCTCCGGCGCAATTTCTGCCGGTGACACCAAGTATTCTATCAACCCGGACCTCTGCACAGAGTGCGGAACTTGCGCAAGTGTTTGTCCTAACGAGGCTATCAGCCTTCCCGAATAGTAATATTTGGTAACGGGTATTCCGTTCGTGAATGCCTCCTGCCCTCTGTTGCGGTTTTGATAAGCCGGCAGGGTAGGAGGCATTCTTTTTTGTTTTAAGGGCATGGCCGTTTTTTGTCCATACTGTTGGCTGAAGGTACCAGGAGTCAGCTGTTGCGTGCTTTCTCAAGGGTTCGCATGGCGACTATCGTCATCTGAATCCATTTTTCCATGGTCGAATAGTCGGCAGAATCTACAGCCGCGGCTATCTCTTTCATCTCGGCACACAGTCGGTGAGGCCATGCCGGTTCCTCCCATTGTTTCCATTCTCCCTCAATACACGATTCCATATTACCCATGCGGCTCACAGAGTCGTTGACCCTTATCCAGCCCTTGTCGCCTTCAATGAGTCCGAAACAGGGGCCGTCGGCATCTTTGGCTCCCATGCATACGGCCTGCATGGTGGGGTAGGAAAGCAGCAGTACTCCCGACGTATCCACACCGTTAAAGCCACGGTTGGGAAGGTAGACTGTGCCGTCGGGTTCTCCGAAGAGTCCTGTGACGAAGTCAAGGTTGTAGACGTTGATGTCAGTAAGTGCACCTCCGCCGAGAGCGGGGTCAAAGGCCGGTGCCACATCGTGAGCCAAATAGCGGTCGTAGCGTGAGGAGCGCTGACTGTAGTTGCAGTTCACCAATGAGATGGTGCCTAACAGAGGCAGCAGCTCACGAAGCTTTGCGAAGAGTGTGAAATGCCAGGTGGTGACAGCTTCGAAAAGCATCAGATGACGTTCGTGGGCCAGTTGCACCAGTCGCCCGGCTTCTGCTGCAGACGTGCAGAAAGGTTTTTCCACAATGACGTTTTTCCCTGCCATGAGAGCTCGTCGGGCGTAGTCGAAGTGGGCATTGTTAGTGAGGCCAAGATAGACGGTTGGGGGCATACCTGGCTTGAGCAGATGTTCGAAGTCGTCAGTCACGTTGTTGATACCATACTGAGCAGCCAATGATTCAGCTTTTGCGCGCGATCTGTTGCTGTGATAGAAGAGTGCTTTCACAGTAACTGTATGTACTGCGTCCAAAGCTTGCAGCATCTCCGTGACGATTTTGCCGGTTCCGGCGATACTTAGTTCCATAGTGATTTCCTTTTGTATTACCTTATATATATAGTCCTGTTCCGATGGCGGTTGCTTACTCCGGCTGGTCATTGCTCATAGCTTTTCCGATCGAGCTTGCCATTGAACGTTCGTCTGATGCTGTCAACCTGCTCGTAGACTCGGGGCACCTTGTAGGGAGCAAGGCGACTGGCAAGATGGCGGGCCAAGGCTCTGCTGTCGGCATGGCTACCATTCTTCACACTGTAGAGTAGACGCAGGCACCGGCCAAAGATGGGCGAGTCGATAGCCAGGCAAATGCAGTCGGCAATGCCTTCGAAGTCCATGACGGCTTCTTCCACTTCGGTAGGAGCCACTTTGTAGCCTCCCAAGTTGATGCTGTCACCCGCGCGACCTTCCAGGCGCAGCCTTCCTTTTTCGTCGATATATCCCAGGTCCGACGTCACAATCCATCCGTCGTGCATCACTTCCCGCGTGAGCTTCTCGTCACCTATGTAGCCCGTCATGAGTGTTTCGCCGGAGCAGGCTACATGTCCCTCATCGGTGATGCGAAGTTGTGAGCGGCTCATTGGCTGCCCCAAACATCCCGGAAGTGGCTCGCCCTCATTGAAATTGAAGGTTGCAATGATACCTGTTTCTGTAGAAGCATAGGTGTTGTAGAGTCGTGTCTCGGGGAGCAGTCGGCAGAGAGCCTCCATGTCGGCACCGCTCAGCGGAGCAGCCCCGGTTTCGATGAAATCGATGCAGGGAGCCAGGGCTGCCAGACGTGCACTGCCGAACTGAAGGAGCATTCGGATGCTGGCCGGAACAAGGAAGGTGGCTGCCCGCCGCCCATCGGAACTGAGCGCGTCGAAGAAGGCACCCATATCGGTCATACCCGGAAGGATGACGGCAGTGGCACCTGCCAAGAGCACAGGGTAGAGTTTCGAAAGACTGCCTATGTGGCTCAACGGTCCGTTTACAACGAAGATCGTATCTTCACGGAATCCCTGTGCTTCCATGAGATTAGAAGCGTCGGCCATGATGGCTCTGTGGCTCACCATCACTCCCTTCCGTTGGCCAGTGGTACCGGTTGTGAAAAGAACGTCGGCTGTCCCTGGAGGAATGTCGGCATGGCTGCATAAGGCCCGCAACTCTTCCTCTGTAGCTTCAGGAGTCCCGTCCTCTATGGGCACGCTTACGCACGAGGCAGCGTGAGCTCCCAAGTAGGCTGTGACGAAGTGGCGGTCACGGGTGTCGCGTATCAATATTGCATCGCCTTCGCAGAGCCCCTGGCTCTTGAGTCTCTGAGCCTCCGTTCTGACAGCTCCGGCAAGTTGCCGGTAGGAGAGAGTTCCCTCATGATCGATGAGCGCTGGCTTGTCGGGGGTGGTCTCAGCGTGAGCAAACAGACATTCTTCGATGGACGTCATTGGGCTTGTTTTTCGTTAAGCTTGCGCTGTACGAGTTCGCAGAGCGAGTCGAGATTCTTTAGATTCTTGGGTGTGGCGTCCTCAGCCTCTAAGCTGATGCCGTATTCCTGTGAGAGTGTCATCAGAATAGCGGTGACATCAAGACTGTCGAGCTCGGCAAAGAGGAAGTCGGAATCGAAGTTCACGAGAGGGAGCAGTCGCTCCAACGTTTGTCTTATTTTCTCTTTCATAGTTGCGTATTTATCTTTCTGTTGAGTTCTTGATCATGCTTGCAGGCTTCAGTCGCATGTTGGGAGCGAGGTCTGGATTTAATTGCGACATCACTTGTCTGCACTGTTCGCTATCCGTGCTCACCCATACCGTCATTTCCGGAAAGGTGAGCGCTGTCAGCAGTGATTCCTCGCCGTAGCCCTGCTCGTAGATGGTTACCTCTTGAGGGCGTGTTTTGCGCAGGGCTTCGATAGTGTTGCTGAAATTGTGTTCGTGCTTGAGGCGTGACCGCACCTCGTGCCATATGCCCGCGCCACGATAACGGTAATTGTCCCTGACCAAGGCAATGGGTGTGGCTGACTTTCGTGGGCAGAGGAAGTTGGCAAGCGTAATGGGACATCTGCGCAGTTTGCCGGTGCTGTCAGTGATGAGCCAACGAAACACGAGAGGCGGCAGAAGGTAGGCCATTAATACCACAGAGAGCATACCCACGATGGTGATAGTTCCCAAAGAATGGAGCGCAGGATGACGTGCCAGGATAAGTGCTCCCATGCCAATGAACATTATGAGTGCTGAGAGTGAGATGCTGTTCTTATAAGAGCCGAGCATCCGCTTTCCGTAGGCATATTCGTATTGGCAGCCCTCTGTCATAAAAATGGTATAGTCGTCGCCTTGTCCGAAGATAAAGGTGGCAAGAATCACGTTGACAATGTTGAAATCTAAGCCGAAAAGTCCCATCAGGCCGAGAATCCACACCCAGCTCACCGCCATAGGAAGGAAGGACAATGCAGCCAGTTCGATGCTACCCAGAGTGAGCCATAGGAACAGGAAAACGATGAAGCCACAAGCGTAGCCGATATAGTTGAAGTCGTCAGAGAGGTTTGTGGCAATCTTGCTGTTCAGTCCGCTGATATTGAAGGCGAAGCTGTCTTTGCGTGTGAGTGGGTCTGAGGTGAGGGCTGAGTCGGCTTTTGCTGAGAATTTTGTGGCAATTGTGGATGGAAGCAAGTATTTGTCAACGACACTGTAGCGATCAGACTGTTTGTCGTAGGTTACCAGTCCAGACAGAACCGACGCAGTGAGAGGCTGGAAGTAGGAGGCTTCTTGAGGAGCATAGTCCCGACTGACGGTTTGCATGAAAGGCCGGAAGGCTTCGGGGGCAAAGCCTGCTGTCTCTGCTGCCGTCGTTATGCGTGTGGTGAATAGATGGTGGTTCTTGCTGACAAAACGTTTCCAACGTTGCAGGCGTTCGCGTTGTTCTGTCTTGGAGCAGAGAAAGGGTGCCACGCTGTTGTGCTTGTCAGGAAGTCTTCCATGCCATAGTCGTTCGAGGACTGCTTCCGTGTGGTGTCGTTGTTCCAGTGCTTCATCAAGCGTATGTCCTGTCGATACCAAATAGACAGGCTCTTCGCCTGCTTTCTGTCCGCTAAGCTGCTCAAGATAAGCCAGATCGGTCTTTTCCTCATCCGTCATATAATTAATGTGGGAGAGGTTAGTGTCGAACCCCGTGCGGAAACTGAAGAAGCCAAGAACGATGGTTAGCATAGCCACTGCGCTGACAATCCTCGGCTTATTGTGGATGCTGAAGCTTCCCAAGCTTCCCAAGCCAGCAAGAGGTTTGGAGGATGTGCTGTGAGCGAGGTGGGGCAGGAAGACAATGACGAAGAGAATGGTGCCAATAAGCAAGAAGGCACTGAAGAGTCCCAGGTCACGCATGGCTGCCGATTGCAGCGGTACCAGGGTGAGGAAGGCCCCCACGGTGGTGATGTTGCCTACAGTGAGAGGCAGAATGATTTCACGGAGGGCCTGCCGCATGCTCGGTGTATGGTGGAGGTGAGCAATGAGATGCAGAGGATAGTTGACGGCTATGCCAATGATGATAGAGGAGATGCCTATGACGATGATGGATACGCTTTGGTGAAGCAAAGAGAGAGCACCCATAGCAAATAGCCAGCCCCAGGCTATGCTGAGGAAGATGAGCATCAGATTGCGGCCGCTGCGGAAGTAGCATGCCAATAGTAATAGGATGAGGCTGCCCGCGAGAGCTATAGAGATGATGCTGTCGGATTTTATCTGTGATGCGTTGCCAACAGCCACGACAGGACCTCCGGCAAGTCTTATGCGAATGCCGGGATAAGCTTTCTGCGTTTGCTGAGCACATTTGTCAAGTATCTCTGTCAGTTTACCGTTGTTCTCCGTCTCGCTGGGTCCGAAAGGTGAGCTGACCATCACGAAGGTGTGATTCATGTCGGGCGAGAAAATGTGTGATTCGAAGAGCTCATAGCGATAGCTGGGCTCTGACTGTTGCAAACGCTCAATAACAGGCGAGAAGAGGCTGAGAGGATCGTACTGTAGATTGGATTCGAGCAGCCCTCCTGAAGGGAAAAGCAGCATCTGACGGTCGGCTTGTAACTTCTGTTCCGTGTAGCCGGGCAGAGCAAGCAGACTGTCCATGCGCCTATAATCTTCCGTGGTGAGAAAGTATGGAATATTGCTATAAATAAACTCTGTCACACCGGCGATGCGTTCAAGGTCTGACTGTGAATTTATCTCTATCGTGTTGTGTCTTGGGAGTTGTCCGTGCTTGAGGGCCTTTCTTGTGCGATCGCAGAAGTCATCGGCAGCCTCAACCATTCTTGATGCGGTGGATTCATCCTGCCCATTGCCGCTGAAAATGACAATGATGCGGTTGGAGCCCGATATGTCGCGATAAACGGTCATGGCTTGTTGGTGATGGCTGTCAAGAGGTAAGAAGTCGGTAATATCCTCCTTGTAATGAAGTCTTGACATGAGTGCGACAAGGAGGAGAGTAGAGGCTACCAGCAGAGTGTTGCGCAAAGTGTTGTGCCTCTGCATGAAGTCGTAAATGCGCAGTACAAGCCTTATCATCTGTCCTCCCTTCCGTATTGAGTTTCCGGATGCAGCTTCACCTTGTCAGGAAAGAGATTATGGAGCCACGAAATGAAAGCCTGCTTCCATTGCCGGCATTCGGCTGTGCCACGTCTGTCTGAGGCTCCGAACCCATGCCCTCCGGTAAGATACTGATGGTATTCGTGGGCAATGCCTTTTGAGGTGAGTGCGGAGTCAAGGAGTACGGAGTTATGCCAGTCCACGGTGGGGTCGTCCTTGCAATTAGCTATAAAGACGGGCGGACAGTCCTTGGGGACGTGCCTTTCCAATGATAGAGAGTCGCGCATGGTCTGGTTGTTCATTTGGCTTTCGCCAAGCAGACCACGCCGGGAGCGTTTGTGCGCATAGGGTGGATGCATAGTAATAACCGCATAGATAGGTGCTACGAAGCAGGGCCATTCACTGCGAGGAAAGAGTTCTACGGCCGACATTACGAGATGGCCTCCTGCCGAGAATCCTATAGCTCCTATATTGTTGGAATCTATGCCCAGGCTGTCGGCGTGACTACGCAAGTAGGCCATGGCCTGTCTGAGGTCGTCCTGAGGATCGGGATAGCGGTTGCCACGCAAGATATAACGATATCGAAAGAGAAAGGCTGGAACATACGCTGTGCGATAACGGAGAACGAAAGCGGCAATGCCGTGGCTCCGCAGCCAAAGAGCCGTCTCTTCGCCCTCTGCTGTCATACCGTGCCAATAATAACTACCACCAGGACAGACTATGACTGCCATGTGTCCACTTCCCGGCAGAGTATATGGAGTGAGCCAGACTTTTTTGTGACCAGGAACATCCTGCCAAATGTCTATTTGTGCTGATGTCTGCAGAGGAGCGGCAAGACACAGTGCAAATAGTGCTATAAGCTTGTACAGATGTATTCTCATCTTCGTCATAGATTCTATTCTTGGTCCATATGGTCGCATAACACTCTGTAGTGCCGTGCGTATTGCTGTCGGAGCCATGCTGCCTGCTGTCTGCAGTTACCATGCTGTTGTAGCTCCTTTTGCTTTAAGGTGGAATTTACGTTCATATAGAGCAGACCTTTCTTGAGTAGATGCCGTCCTTTCGGCAGAGCCTGTCCAGTCCCATATAGCATGATTGGCAGAATATCAAGCCCCAATTGCTGAGCGATGTAGAAGGCACCTTGGTGGAAGCGCCCTATTGTGCCGTCAGCAGAACGCGTGCCTTCTGGAAATATCGCAATGCTGTAGCCACGTTGAACCATTGCCTTGAGATGGGGCATGAGCTGGTCGATACCTTCGGCCACTGAACTGTAGCCTGCCTGACGGATGAGGTAACCGTAGATGCTATTATGCCATATGCGGCTGTTGGTGAGGAAGACAAGGCGTGGCGAAAGTGTGAGTAAGCACATCAGGTCGAGGTGTGACTGATGGTTGCATACGACTATCTTCGGATGGTCGAAGTCTGGATTCTCCTTGATGTCTTGACGAAACTTGCAGCCGGGAATGCCATGTTTGAAGACAACGAAACGTGCAAAATGCCAAATGAGGCGGTGAATACAGAAGAGTCTCGAATTGATGTCACGACGAGAGCACTTGGCCAGCCAGACAAAAGGGGTGGCAACAAACATTGTATATGCTGCAAAGAAAATGCCTGAATAGGTTGTGCGTAGCACTCTGGTGCCATGACGGAGGAGGCATCGTGGCAGACCGTAGACGACAGCCAAGACGCAGAGCAGAGTGTTGAGAATACTGATGCGCATGAAGTCTGCAACGGGGCGGAAGTGGCTGACCCTTTCGTTTCGGGGTGGATAGTATACCTCGATGGGTATTGGGACGATGGGCACGCCGTTCCACGAAGCAAAGACAAGCAGTTCGAGCTCAGCCTCGTAGCGCGCTGTGATGTGGCGAAAGAATCCCATGCGCTTGAGGGGATACAGGCGGAATCCCGTCTGCGTGTCATCCAGCCGATGGAAGGTCTGTACCATGAACCAGAAGTTGGAAAATTCATTGGCGAATTTGCTCTTACCGGGGCGGTCTTTGCCTTTGAGATTCCTGCTCCCTATGATGAGGGACCGAGGATGGGCCTGGTTGGCAGCGAGAAAATGAGGAAGCTCGGAGGCATAGTGCTGACCGTCGGCATCCATGGTTACTGCATAGGTGAAGCCCAACTCAAGGGCCTTGCGAAAACCGGCCTTCAGTGCATGCCCTTTGCCACGGTTCGGCGTACTGTTGATGACGGCGATTCCGGGAAGCTTTCGAAGAACTTCTCCTGTTCCGTCAGTACTGCCGTCATTGACCACGATGATGTCGGCGCAATAATCCTCAACAGCGACCACCACGTCGCGGATGGTCCCTACATTGTTATAGGTAGGTATCACCACGCAGAGACCACGTGAGCGGAAAGCCTTCTTGATGTCGCCGACTTCAGTCATGGTTCTTTTATATGTTGCAAACGAAAGAGAGTGTGGAGAATACGTGGGCAGTAGAGCTTACACTGGCCTTCACGCTGACCTGATGAGATGCATCATTGATTTCGATAGCCTGAAAGTAGCATTCCACGTTTGTGGTCTCTTCGGGTGAGAGCACATAAAGGAACTTCACGTTCTTCACCTCACTCAGAGTTACTTTCCTTTCAAGGTAGTCCTCAAGAAGTTCTTCCACCATCTGCACAATGCATACTCCGGGGGTCACGGGGCTTCCCGGGAAGTGGACCTTATAGATGGGACAGTCGGCATTCAGGCTTATGCTGTAAACGGGGAGTCCGTCGCGCATCTCCATTGCGCTTATTTCATAAAGGCTATTTCTCAGTATCATTTTCTTCCTTCATGTTGTTGTCATCCTGCAAGGGGACGAATTGGTAAGTGATATTATACTTTGTGTCTGTATAGCTCTGACAACCCTTCTTCAGGCCTTTGACAACCTGAAGCATGTCTGCGGCCAGCAACTTGCGAATGTACCATTTGTCAAGCTTTGACATCAGTTCCGTCAGTTCCATGCGTTCGGTCTTTCGTGCATAGACAAAGTTGAATGCTGATACTCCGAACTCATTGAACACACATCCCTTGATAGTATCGTTTTGTAGCATCATCATGCAGGCACCACTTAACGAGAATTTTGGCGACTCCATGCTGAAACGATATTTCGCCCTGCTGCCTTCGCTTTCAGGGAGCTGGCTTTGGGCTTCTGTACTGCCAGCGTGAAGCAGCAAGAGTAGCAGACTAATGCAAGCTAAAGAGTTTCGCATTGATGGGTTGGTTGAGTTTGACATCGCGCAAGCTGATAATGGTGCGGTTCCCGTCTTTCTCGGTCAGAATAACTTTGCTGACGAGCCACGACTTGTCAAAGTGCAGTGTGACCGTACTGAAGAGCTGCTTCAAGTTCTTTCGGTGGGGAGTCAGCAGGGCTGTCCAATAGCCTTGCACGCATTGAAGCTTCACTTTGAAATCCTTGCTGTTTGACAGGCATTTCCCGGTGACACTGTTCATCATGATGCGTGTAATCTCGCCGAACATCTTATTCTGCCCGACATTTACTTGACGTGTACTGCGGTCGTTCTTCATTTGAACGGTTGCACCATTGAGGAGGAACGTGTAAGCGTAGGGCGAGGTGTATTCCCATCGGAGTTTGTTTGTCCCGGAGCAGTACATGCGGCCTTTGGACACAAGCTTGTCGTTGAGAATGCTCACGTATTTTGTTTGTACGAAGTTGCACTGCATGGATTTCATCTTGGCCGTAGCTGCGTTGATTCGCTGCCGGGCCTGTGTCTCTGTGATAACCTGCGCGTTGAGATGCAGAGCCAGGACGCTTAGAACTAAGAGGAACAATAGTTTTCTCATATCAGTAAGTTTTATTTTGCCACAAGACAACACCCTGCCATAATGAGTGCTACGCCGGCCCATCTCACTGCGGGAATCTCTTCATGAAAGAACACCATAGCGGCTATCATGCCAAAGACATAGCTGAGAGAGATGAGGGGATAGGCCTGACTCAGGGGATACACCTTGATGATATACATCCACAGTACTGACGAGGCTGCAAAGCAAAGCCCGCAACAGGCCAGTGGCCAGTCGGTGAGCAGGGAGCGTAGAAACCTCCAGGTCCATTCCGCATGATTGAGGCGTGCGAGGGCGAACTTCAGCAGCACTTGTCCTGCGGTGAGCAGAATACTTTGAACAACGGTGAGAGACATCAGTTTCCACATGTCAACAGCAAGGCTAAGGAGTGAATACTATGCAGGGGCGCTTCGCAACCGAGGCTTTGCATGAGCTCTCTGAATAGGGGAGTGGCTTCGTCGTGACATCCCACAAGCACCGTACGGCATTGGCCACTCTGCAACAGCTGGTGGGCATCGCGCAGAGCCCATTGAAGCGACTGAGGCCCTTGCGTGTAAGTGATGTTGTAGCCGTGGCAACCAAGGCGTATGGCGATGTTGCTCCCGATGGTGTTGTGTGTGCTCTGCATGAACCATGTGGGCTTGAGCATGTCCTCGCCTTCCTCGAGCTGATAAAGTAGCCGCTCGCTATAGTCGATGTTACCCCAGGCTGTAGCAGTGATGATGGCATCGGGCTTGTCGACGCCAGCCTCGTGCATGGCACGCAGCGACGAGAGCAGAGAACTCTTCATGAGCTTGTTCATGCGGCGGGCCTCCATAGGTGCTATGAACTCGTGCAGACCGGAGAGTTCCTCTTCGCTGTCTATCTCGCAGCGACCTGCTATCTCTACAATCATACTCTCGTCTATGCGTGGAGTTTTTGCTGAAGTCGGCCGGTCGGAGATGATGATCGAACTGTCGTTGCCTCCAAAACCGAATGCATTGCACATTACGTGGTGTAGTTGGCAACCTCTTTGGCCGGTTGAGGGCACAATACCGTCGGGTATTGGTTGTGAAAAGCCTAAGTTAGCCGGTACGAAGTTGTGACGCATGGCCAAGAGAGCTATCACGGCATCTATGCTGCCGGCCGCACTTGTAGTGTGACCAGTGAAGGCTTTCGTACTTGATATGGCGGGAAGATTGTCACCGAAAACCCTTTTCAATGCAGCGCTCTCGCTGATATCATTGTTTGGGGTCCCTGTTCCATGAGCATTGATATAGTCTATCTGCGAGGAGCTGACATCAGCTGTGTGTAGGGCTTCTCCCATGGCCCGACAGGCTCCCTCTCCATTGTCAGAAGAGGCGGTCTGGTGGAATGCGTCGCAGGCATTGCCCCATCCGCTGATGTAACCAAAGATGGAGGCCCCGCGCTTCATGGCTGAGTTTGCTGACTCCATCACAAGGTAGGCAGCTCCTTCGCCGAGGTTGAGCCCCACTCGGGTGGCATCGAATGGTCGACAACGCTCGTGGTCGAGAATCATCAGGGAATTGAAACCGTTGAGGTGAAATCTCGACAGAGCTTCACAACCGCCGGCTACCACAATGTCGGCTTCGCCTGCCTGGATTAGCCGGGCTCCGATGATGATAGCATTGAGGGCAGAAGAGCAGGCTGTGCTCACCGTGGTGTAGTCGCTGAAGAGGCCGGCATGTTGAGCTATGGCTGAAGTGCAGCTGCCACAGTCGTGCGACCTTAGCAGGTCGAGATGACGGTGGTGATGAACCATCTCACTGAAGTACTGTTCCGTGATGTCCATTCCGGCTACGGTGGTGCCGTTGACGAAAATAGTCCTTTTCGGTCTGTCCTTTTTCGTAATATGTGATGAAGTCAGAGCCTCTTCCAAAGCCAGCATGCCTAAGAGCGTGGTGCGGCTGACAATCTGCTCGGAACTGATATTTAGACGATGCTTTATCTCTTCGTTGGAGAGCTTCACTTCGCCAACCGGCAGTTCTTTGTGGACAGATTGCAGATAGCGCGGTTCTCCAATGCCCGACTCGCCCTTGAGCAGCGATTCGAGTACTTCGGAGCTGTTGTTGCCGATGGCGCTCACAATGCCCATGCCTGTGATGGCTATTCCTCCTTTTCCCATGCTGGTTGTTATTTCTTGCGGTGCTTAGCCACGTAGTCAGCCATAGTGCCTACGGTCTTGAAGATTTCCTTCCCTTGCTTGGGGTCGGAAAGGCGGATTCCGTATTTCTTCTCTAAGAGCACGATAAGTTCGAGGGCATCAATGGAGTCGAGCCCAAGTCCGTCGCCGAAAAGCGCCATGTCAGTGGCGATGTCTTCGGGCTTGGTCTCTTCGAGATTCAATGCCTTGATAATTTCTTGTTTGAGCTCTGATATAAGTTCTTCCATATTTCCTTATGATATTTTTTCTGTGATGTGAAGTTCAGCGACGAAACTTTCATCGCTGTCATATTCCAGCCAACCTGTAAGGATACTCTGCGTGGCCGGGTCGCAGAACGTAGCTTTGGCAATGTCGTCCATGAGGCGTTCGTTGTGTGCAGGCAGAACATAGAAGCTGGTCTCGCCGTGCCAGTTGTTTCGGATGGCAATTTCCCCGCAGACGATGTTGGGCAACGTGTAGACGAAAAGCGACGGACTCGGGTAGTAGTCCGTGGGGCAGAGGCTTTGCAGATAGGCTTTGTCGGCGTGGGCCGACGAATGGGCATTGAAGAGCACAACGGCCCTGTCATCACGCTGCCGGAACCGTACTCCGCCTTCAGCTTTGAGCAACAGCTCGGAAGCGACAAAGCCCAGTCGTGCCAGTGGGTCCATGCGGAAGAAGCGTGGATAGTCAGCCACCTCGCGATGGAAGATAGTTGTTATCAGTTCACTGCCGGTGCTGTCGTAATTCAAAAGTTTCCCGTCAACCTCAACGCTGTCGGGATTAATCTTTATGCTGTGAGTAATGTGAGTCTGAAGCCGGCCGACAGGGTCGCTTGTTCCCTCACGGCTCACCAGCAGGGCTGCATTCCCTCCACCAAAGCCGGAAAGCATTTTCAGAAATGCCGGTCGGTCAGTGCGTCGGTCGGAAGCCGAAATGTTGATGTGCCCGGAGACACCGGACTCGCGGAAACCTCTGGTGCCTATGACGATGCCTTCGTCAAGGGCCGCCATGGAAAGAGCTGTCTCCAGTACGCCAGCGGCTCCCATTGTGTGGCCGTAGATTCCTTTGAGACCGCTTGCCGGAACATCTGATAATCCGGCGCGGTTAATGGCCACTGACTCCATCTGGTCGTTGAAGAGCGTTGCCGTGCCGTGTACGCTGACAAAGGCCATTTTATGCTTGGCGTCCTTACTCAGTACTGAGGTCAGGGCTCTGAAGGCTCCTTCACCTTGGCGTGAAGGGGCGCTGATGTGGTAAGCATCGTTGCGGATGGCTCCGCGAAGAAGCTTCCAGTGAGTTGCTGACGTGGTTGCAGCCTTGCCCAATATGATGGTTGCTGCGGCTTCACCTGGATTGAGACCGTTGCGGTCGATGTCAAAGGGGCGGCATTCCGTCTTCGACACTGCGTGGAGAGAAAGAAATCCCGACAGGATGAAGGGACTCATGACCTCAGCCCCGCAGACTATGGCGTAGTTGCAGTACCCGCTCTCTATGAGACGCATGCCGAGGATGAGGGCAGAAACTCCCGAGATGCAGGCATTGCTTACTGTGATAGGTTCGGTGCTGACTCCAAGCAGATGGGCCACGGCTACGGCACTCTCGCCCAGGCCTGTCCGCGGAGCCTCGGGCTCTGTGCCGTCAAGAGCCGCGATGCTTCCCTTGGTGGTGCTGAGGATGAGGGCGACGTCGCTGCGTGTGGCATCAAGCCCACAGTCGGCAATGGCTTTGGAGGCAGAGGCTGCTGCAAGCAGTTCGTAGTTGCTGTAGCCATTCCTCATGAAACGCTGTCGCATTGAGTCGCTGAAGAGCGAAGCCGAGAGCTCTCCTTCGTGCAGTCCGCGGCAGTGGCTGTAGTTTCTGATAGCCGACAGGCCGGCCTCCACGGCGCGATAGTTGTCACGCGTGGTTTCGCCCAGAGGCGAGATGATGTTGTCAGCTATTGCGAAGACCATTGTCTCAGCGTATTATCAGTTTGTCGTCCATTCCCTCAAAGACATGCCATTTCTCTTGCCATTCCTTGTAGAAGTCGGGGCGATAGAGGATGAGTTGATAGTCCTTGTCCATAAAGGCCTGCACCGAGTGTCCCGAGGCCATGAGCGTCTCGTCGGCAGTGTCGTGTATCTCGTAGTCGAAGATAACCTTTGCAGCTACCGTAGGCCTGTAGAAAATATCTATGCGGGGATGCATGCCGTAGCGTAGTGGCTTACGGTAGCGGATGTATTCCTCTGCTACCGGTGCGTAGCAGTCGTGGCGGAAGTAGTTCAGATAGTCGAGTCCGTATTTGGCGCCAAAGGCTTCTCTTGCGTCCTCTAAATAGAGTGCATAGCTGCCATGCCACACCACGTTCATGGAGTCGACCTCACTGAAGCGTATTTCGAAATCCTTGCTTGCCTTGAGCTGTGTCATTGGGCCTCCTCCCTCACTGCAATCTTAATCTGAGATGTGGCCAGCACGCGGCCTCCGCATTCTATCGTTGCTGATGCTAACGTTATGCCGAGCAGTTCCTCAATCACCTCTATGGTGGTGGTTATAACGTCGCCTACGTGTGGGCGGTCTGTAATCTTCAGCTTCCGGATTGCCCCGATGACACCTATCTGCACACCCTTGTGGAGCACGTACTTATTGATATAGCCGATGCGGACGGCACAGGTCTGGGCGATGTTCTCCATCATACCCGTAGAGCTGAACACACCATCATCGCAGAAGATGTTGGTGCGCTCGATTTGGGTCTCGGTGATGGTGCGCACGGAGTCGTAGTGGATCAGCTTGCCCACCATGACGAAGGGAGGCTGCTGGGGTAGCAGTGTGTGGATGTCGATGCTGCGCAGATGCTGTTCTGTTGGGTTATTTATGTCCATCTTGCCAAAAATCATAATAATTGAACCATTGCCGGGGGTAGCGTCTGACCATTTTCTCCAGTTCCTTCACGTAGTTTGCTGCGAGCTGCCGCGCCTGTTCTTTCTGTGATGCCCCCTGGTCGCGGTTCAGAGGAGTGACGTAGACGGTGTATTCTCTGACGCCTGTTTTCATTACGTTGACTGCTACTACCTCTACACCGTGCATGGCAGCCAGAATGAAAGGACCCGCCGGAAACCGAGCCTGAGCGCCGAGAAAGCTGAGGCTGAAGTGCTTGGTTGAACCAAACAGACGGTCGGCGGGCAGACTCACAATCTCGCCATTGTCGAAGGCGCTGTTGATATGGAAGAGATGGCTCATGTCACTCTTGACCGGTATCATCTTTATGTGGTTGGAGCTGAACATCCGCAGGCGGTTCTCCATCACCGTAGCCTTCTCGCCGGAAAAGACGAGGGCGTTGAATGGCTTGTGGTCAGAGCAGAGCGAGTAGCCGGCCATCTCGTAGCAGCCGATGTGGCTGCTCAGAATCTCGAATCCGTCCTTGCCTGAGGCCAGACGGTTGAAACTGTCGCCTCCCTCAATCTTGATGTCGAACCGTCGGCCGGCGTACATGGCAAACTTGTCAATGAGCATCTTGCCGTAGAGACAGTGCCCGCGGTAGTCGTTCCATGCGGCCTGAAGGCGGCTCATGCCCAGATGGCGGCGGAAGTAGAGATAGACGTAGTGGCGGCTGCGTGAGAGGAGCATGACCACGGGGATGACAAACAGAGAGGAGAAGGCATAGCAGACACGCGTGTCCACATGTCGAAGCAATCGTATGAGCGACTCTAAAAGCCGCCGGCTGCCGTAGGTGGTGCCCGTCCATTCTCTTTGTGCTGTCATTTCTCTAAAGTGTGCCTGCCGATGTAATCACAGAATTGGCCCAGGGTATAGAGCTGTCTCACTTCCCCGGGGCTCATGCTGAAACCGAAGTCCTGCTGCACGAGAGCCGCCAAGTCGACGGTGTCGAGACTGTCAATGCCCAAGTCTTCGTGAAGGCGGGCATTGCTGACCATCTTTTCTGGTTCTACTTCAAACTCCTCGGACAGCAGCCTCCTGACCTTGCCCTCTATCTCCTTGCGCGTCATATCTCTTGTGGCTTCTTTTTGCAGACGATGATGGAGTGACCCTGACCTAAATGGTCGTAGATGTGCTCCACCTCAAGTCCGGCTTTGCCGATGCACTGCTCCATGTCCTCGGTGTTGTACATCTTTGAGTTACCGTTGGCAAGGGCTGCAAAGTAGAGACTGGTCATGGTGAGACAAAGCGAAGCGGGCTCAAAGCGCTGGCGGTCCCAAAGGGTCTCCATGATGAACAGGCGCGTGCTGCCGGTCATCACCTTGGCTGCACGCTCCAGGATACTCACTATCTGCGGCATACTGAAGCAGTCGAGGAACTGGCTCATCCAAAGAGCGTCGAGGTTTCCTTCGTGCGGAGGAATGGCAGCCTGGGCATCGAGCAGGTCAATACCAATGCCGTGGATGCGCTCGGAGCCTTCCTTGCCCTTGATGTTTTCTCTCATCAGCTTTATCTGCTGTGGAAGGTCGAGTACTGTCACCTCTGCCTCCTTGCTGTAGCCGACGCATTGCAGAGCCCACTTGCCTGTGTTCCCGCCCACGTCGTAGAGCGATTTGACGTGATGCGTGTCGAAGACGATGCTTAAAGCTTCCGGAAACGACGAGTCGCTGTAGAAATGGTCGAAGGCGAACCAACTGCGGCGCGCATCTTCAGGCAGGCTCGACAGTCCTTCGTAGATTGTCTTCCACGGACCGAAGTGTCTCAGTCCCTCAGGCTTTCCTTCCCGAAGCGATTCTCCTAAGTGGAACCATCCCTCGTAGTTCACATCGTTGACGAAGTCGATGTTTACCCTTGTCGCGGGGTCGTTGATAAGAAACCATCCGGTTTTCGTGAGGTCGTAGCGGTTGCTTTCTGCATTGACACTCACAAGGCCGATGCTGAGTGAAGCTTCAAGCAGGCATTTTGCGGCATAGTCTGATAATCCGGTAGCTTGGCAGACCTCACTCCGTGTCATTCCGCCGTCACTGTCGCGGAGCTTCTCCAAGATGCCCCACTTCAGCATGAGCCGTGAGGCTTGGAACACGGCTGGTCCCCAGGCAATGAACTCGGCGAGCCGTTGGGCTTCTCTTGCGCTGAGGTGCTCGTCGGTGTAGGCTTCGCGCAGTGATTTTGAAAGATGCATGGACTTGTTTCTCCTTATTTATTATAAAAGGTGTCAGGTGTAGAGACCTCCGTTGATGTTGATGACGTTGCCTGTGATGTAGGTTGCTCCCGGTGAGGCTAAGAAGGCTACGGCTTCAGCTATCTCCTCGGGCTTGGCGAAGCGCCTCATGGGAATAAGCTTCTGGAGCTCTTCTACGTTGAGGTCCTTTGTCATATCTGTCTCCACAAAGCCCGGAGCTACGGCGTTGACCGTAATGTTGCGCGATGCCACCTCCTGAGCCAGAGCCTTCGTTGCTCCGATGAGGCCAGCCTTGGCAGCGCTGTAGTTTACTTGACCGGGCAATCCTTTTACACCCGAGAGCGACGAGATGTTGATGATTCTGCCGTCGCGCTTGCGTGGCATCATGCCGAGCAGTAAGCGGCGTGTGAGGTAAAAGAATCCGTCAAGTGTAGTCTGCAGTACGCTGTGCCATTCGTCGTCTCCCATCATCCCCATCACGGCATCGTGGCGTATGCCGGCGTTGTTGACAAGGACTTCTATGTAGTCGTCGGGATGGCTTTCTTCCCATTCATCTACAGCGCCCACAGTCGCTTTCTCATTGCTCACGTCGAAAGGTATGAGCTCAGCCTTGCCACCCTCGGCTTCTATGAGTCTCTTTACCTCTTCGGCAGCCGCTGAGTTTGAACGGTAGTTGAGCAGTACGGGCAGGCCGGTCTTGGCGAGTCTGATGCTGATGGCTCTGCCGATGCCCCGAGAGGCTCCTGTCACTAATGCATATTTCATTTTCTGTAATGTTTGTTGCCTGCTCTATTGGGCAGGGTATAGTGGTGGACAAAATTAATTGTTTTTCCATTAACAGCCAAATAAAACCTTTCCTTTTTTGGTGTCTCCACGCCTTACCATTCTCTCTGCATGGAGGCTTTTCTTGACTTCGCCAATGCGTCACCCAAAACATCCCCAAAAGAATTAAAGCTGATTGATGTAGGATAAAGGTTATGGAAAATAGTCATTGACAGGCTTCCGCTCTCAATGGAGCTATGAGGATAAATCAACGGGATTGCCTCAGAGCTCCTTTGGGAGCGTAAGCCTGTCCATGATTTTCTTTAACCTCTCACTCTGGGCAATGGTAAGGTGAAATGAACTAAAGACATAGACATCGAACATCTGCCGTGTTGTTGGGTATGGATGTCTCCCGATACTTCGCAACGCGTCACCCTAAATCACCGTGAAATATTTGTAACTTATTAATATTCAATGATGATAATTTGATTCAACAAGAAGATGACGAAGTCAGGTGATGCCTTTTAAGTGAGGATGATTCTGTATCAGCCTTAATCCATGTGAGTGCTATGCCGTGGTCGGCGTGAGGTGCTTGTTTGATGTCGTGCAGACTCCCTTCGTGGTGAACGGCTGTTAGGTATGGCTGATGGTGAATGTGAAGTAATGCTTGCGGATAAGCCACAGTCGGAGCAGCCAAATGGCAAAGAAACCATTGCTCGCCACTTCGTACAGAGTGTCCCAAGGCTCACTGAACGTGATGAACCGTTTGGCAATCCACAGCACGAGGTCGATGTTGAAAAGAATGTTCCACCACCGTTCGCGATCGGCGTAGAGCAAGCTCACACAATCGTCAATGCCGATGCTGATGTCAGCGGATGATTCAATGAACCTGTAGCTGCTGCGCAAGGTCACTTTGTAGCGCCCGGCAGGCAATTGTATATGTGCCTCGCCTCTGAATACACCTAACATCCTGCCGTCAATCAATAAATAGTGGGGCAGTGACACTATCTGCCGTCGTTTCTCGGCAATAATGAGTTCTGACATCCTTTAGCCTTTTATTTATCAATAATGTAATACCGTGGCTTTTAGTATGTCAGTGACAAATCTTTTCATTCAAGTTCCGCAAGCGCTTATGCTCTTTCTGAGAGGTTGTGTGACGCTGATGGATACCGATTTTGTCGAGGCAGATGAGCTCCAAATGGAGGGAGTGTGCAATGGAAAACTTTGATTTTTGATACGGAAAAAGGCGCGTTAAATAATGCTAACGCTAACCGAATCCTTTACAAATAAAAATCTCGAAATAGAGAAAATCC
>Ga0256406_1002365_pt1 | contig 26828 bp, 25 predicted proteins | sample RumenRJG_03DNA_FD_185986 | JGI IMG/M metagenome (GOLD analysis project Ga0256406, IMG submission 185986) | Bovine rumen microbial communities from Lethbridge, Alberta, Canada - RJG_03 | ecosystem: Host-associated > Mammals > Digestive system > Stomach > Rumen | place: Canada: Alberta | collected...
ACGTCACCGCCCTGATCGACGACTCCGTCAAGATGGAAAATGATCGCCTTGCGGGCAGGGTGCCGACACTGCGTCATCGCAAACCTGGCCCGAAGAAAGGGTCACACCATAAGCATTACGATGCTGATGGCAAGGTCATAGTGAAAACAGGTGGTGTTCCCAAGGGATCAAAACGTCCTGATATCAATAAGGACGGAACACCCCGCAAGAAGCCTGGCACCAAACCTGGCACTAAGCTTGGCAAGTACAATAAGGACGGCTCGCTTCGGAAAAAGCCCCGGGCCGAAGCCGGGATCGCATCACGCCGGGGCCACTGGCAAGTCGTAGTAATTAGTCCCGAAAAGTGGGGAATTATCGTTTATGAGCCAGAGCTGTCGCAAGCATTACGATGTCTGCCATTGTTGTCATAACCCTCATTTTTTCGATGCCACGATTGTGTGAGTCTCGAAACCAAAGTCACAATCAAGCCGGGCATGATAGCGTTCAACGCTGCCCTGTCGATTGTATTCAAATTTACTGCGTTTTTTCTTCTGATGAGTTCAATCAGTCCGGAAACAGCCGCACTCCCGCATACCAGAAACAGGTAGGGGAAAATGACGCTTGACCGCATGATCAGATTGATCAGAAGGAGCAGGGCTCCGATTCCGCCTGCGAGCATCACTGCGATATGTACCGCTCTCGTATTCCTCTTCCATAACTGGTTCCTTATGGAATTGAAATCGTCCCTGCTGATTCCGCAGTATAAGAGGAAATCCATCATCCGGCTGCACATGGCAACCTTGCTGCCATGTGCAGCATAAGTTTCATCCAATCCGCCGGATACTTTTCTTTGCATGCGGGGGCTGCTTTCAGCGCAGGTTTTTTCAAGATGATCCGGGATGTGCAATACGCCAGTATTTATATATGTGTCCGTTCTCTCTCTGATCTTCGCGAATTGAGAAGACCGCTACGTTCATTTTTTATTCATTTTAATATTTCCGGTAAACACTGTCAAAATCCGATCAAACCTCCGTCAAAATATCGTCATGATGCACATCTTTTCCCTTTGATTCTGGTAAATCTGCAGTTCTCCTGGTTCCGTGTGGAAATTGTCCTGTCTGTATTGTTCATTTACTGTTCACATTTTAAGTATCCAATGTAATCGTTGTATTGCCGTACATCCTTCCTGTAAAAATGAGTCTTCGCCTGTATCCGGTGTGACGCCAGGGGGCAGATGAACCATGCTGAATCTTCGACACCCTGGTCAGGAACAATACGTACCCCACCCGCTCTGACACCTTACAAAAACTGCAGCAGGCACCCCGGGCCGTTCGCTAAGCGATCTCTTCGAAAGATCGCAGGACGCGTCCTGAACCTGCTGCAGTCACAATCCGTTACTGTGTCTGTTTTTCCGCAAGGCTCTGCAGTGTCCTGTCAATGACGCGCTGCATCGCCTCTTCCGTTCCGTCCTCGCATCGGACATAGGCTTCATAGAACGGCACAAGGATCTCTTCCCTCTTCAGCAGGCACCAGACCTGCTCCTCTTCCATCGAGGGAATCCGCTCCTTCAGAAGACTCCCGAGCCGCTCCGTCGCCTGAATTCGGAACCCCAGCTCGTATATCTTCCTTCTGCTCTGACAAAGAACCCGCTTCCGAAAGCACCTCAGTTCTTCGTCAATCCGCCTTTCAAGCTCTGTCCTCGGCTCAATCGCTGCCATCTTGCCTACATGCTCCGCTCTTCCAGCATCATGCTGACGGCCGGTGTATTTTCCGCACTGGCACTCTGGTCATTCTCCGCGCTCTGCTTCTTGAACCCATGTCCCGCGATCGCAATGATGATCGCAAGAACCACAAGAACGATCCCAAGTCCCGTATTCTTCTTTTTCCAGATCGCATATGCCGCAAGTCCCAGAAGAATCAGGAACGGGATCCACCAGAGAAAGAGCGTGATTCCCGTAAGGATCGCCGCCGCAAGGAACGTACCGATCGCCCGATGCTCGAAGTGCTGCATGTGGTCCGTAAAGATGTCAATGAACATCGCATTGTAGACGACGTTGTAAAGAATCGCATAGATGATCATAAGAATGACCATTACTACTCCTGTCATGATCGTTTCCTCTCCCCGTTTCCGGTTTACTCCTTGAGTATTTTCCTGCCTGTTTCCGTTTCCGTCCTGCTTCAGTCCTGATACTGCGTGAAGTCAACCTGTGTGCCGTTGTCGATGTCATTCCCCTGCCCGGTGGTCGCATCGATGTAGTAGTGGATGTCGTATTCGTCCTGTGCAAATCCCAGTTCTACCAGGCGCACGTTCGGCTCCTCCGTATCGGCCACGTTGTAGAAGCTCGGTGTCTTAATGGCTCCCGGATACTGGCTGACGTAGTAGTTGTATGCCATGCTGGCAAGCTCATCGTCCGTAAATCTCGTTCCCGACTGCTCGGATGCTTCTGCCTCCTGCTGATCACTGCGCGCCTGAGAGAGTGTCTTTACGTTTTCCTTCTCGTAGTCGTTCAGGAGATCATCCGAGATCGCATCAAAATCGTCCGGATCATATCCCGGGATGTACCAGCTCTGTGCATCAAAGTAGTCCTGGATCTCCTGTGTCTTGAACTTCCTGCCGTGCCGCGCATAGATCTCATCGATGGCAAGGTTCAGCTCATCGACGGACATGTCGCAGACCTCGTCGTAGTCGTAGTAACGGCTGTCACTCTCCGGAAGGATATAGGCGTCCTCGTCCGCTGCTGTATCACCAGTCGTCTCCGCCTCTGTTGTCTCTTCCGTTGTCTCCTCTGTCGTGCTCTCTCCGCCGATGAGGTTCTGCAGATTGGCCACATCGGTCTTTCCATAGACGACGTCCAGGAACGCGTTGACATCATCTTCCGTTACGATCTGCTGATCTCCGATACTGATGGACTCCACATGGAAATCGGACCAGTCGTCCTTGTCAAACCGGAAAACGACCTCAACCGTGACGTCCTCCCCGTTCAGCTGCGCACCTCCGGTAAACGTGACTTCCTTTACCGTTCCGTCCTCGTTCTCCGTGTGGCTCCAGGAGGGATCCGTAAAGAACGAGCTGAACGCATCTCCGACCGTCTGTCCCTCGTACCCCTGAAGCTCACTTTTCTGGATAGCTTCCTCCGGAGTGGTCTTCAGACTTGCAAGTTCCGCCTTGTCCGTCTTTCCGTAGATGAGATCGAGCAGGGCGTTCTGATCATCCTCCGTCGTAATCGTGCTGTCCCCGACCCTGATGGACTCCACATGAAACTCGGACAAATCGTCCTTGTCGAACTTGAAAATGATCTCGTCCGTGACAGCCTTCCCGTCCAGCTGCATGACGCCCGTAAAGGTCACGTCCTTTACCGTGCCGTCCTCATTCTCCGTATGACTCCAGGAGGGATTCGCAAAGAACGAGCCGAACGCATCCCCGACCGTCTGTCTCTCATACCCCTGAAGCGTTCCCTGCTGAATTACCGACTCCGGTGTCGTCTTCGACACCTCCGTACTCTCCCCGCACCCGGAAAGGATCAGTGCCATCACAAGGAACAGCCAAACGGTCATCACCACCCGTCTGATGCTCTCCCGCATTCCGGTTCTCCGAAGGCTTCCTGTCATCTGTCTGCTGCTCCTCATGCTGTTGCCTCCTCTCTTGTTGTCTGCTGAACAAAATAGCCGATGATGCCGTATGCAACGCACGCTTTGCGGTAGCGGGAAGTATCCAGGTTGGATGTGAGAAAGGCACCGGCAATGGACTTTCTCCACCAGATGGAAAACGTCTGATCCGACTCGTAGCGGACATCGTAGATCATATGCTTATAGCTGATGACCGGTGATCCGTCCTTGTTCTTCTCGATCGTCATGCCAAGCGGCAGAAGCTGTGGCTGGAGCTTTGCAATGAGCTCGTCATAGGGGATCTTCCTGTCGCAGTGGAACGTCCAGCTGCGAAGTCTCCCGAGAGGCAGCGTGCACGCAATGTCCTTGATCCCGTATCCGAGGATCAGTCCCACAAAAAGACCCACAATGGCTCCGCCTCCTCCTGCCGCTACAAACCCGATGACAATGCCGGCAAGCGCCGCAATGAGGTAAATCACATTGAAGGAGCGTCCCCCGTCTGCCACCGGTGCCGAAGAGGTGAGGACAACGTCCTCGTGCTTTCCCCCGCTCTTTGCCGTACCCGAAGCCCTGGTACCGTTCCTGTTCGTATCCTTTTTATCCCTGTCTTTCATCGCTTTCTCCCTTCCGGGTTCTGCACCCGCATCTCTTTTCTTTACATGCACTATTCTAGAAATGGAGAGAGACAGATCCTGTCATGATGAAAAAGGGATCGCAGATCTTTTGAGAAAGAGAAAGAAATCGCTGAAACAGAACAGCCTGCCAGGTCATGTGCCCGCATCCGTGGTATCATGCATACGGAATTGTAAGCCGCGAAATCCGGGAATTCCGGGGATCCGGTGCAAAGGAGAGAAATGTCATGAAGGTTGGAGAAATCCGGGATCTTGCAAAGTCCAGTAAGAAGAAGGATCTCATTGAGGCACTGGTCCTTGCCTACAAGGCACTGCCGAAGGCAAAGAAGGAGGCCGTAGATGAGACGCTCCCTGCCGTCCTCAAAGGGGAAGCGGCAGCACCAGCAAAGGCCAGGAAGGAGAAAGAGCCGGAAAAGATCGACATGGAAGCGCTGGATTCGGAGATCCAGGAATTCCTGTCCAACGTCGAGGAAGGCTACTACTACGCTCCGAATCGCGTGATACCGAAGGCGCAGAGGAGCAAGTGGCGTTTTGTCGTTCGAAACTATATCAAACAGCTGAATGCCGTATCCGATGAACTGGATGACTACGGCACCGCAACCGACGACCTCGTCGATCTCTACAAGATGCTCTGCCGCGGGTGCGAATATTATGAATTCAACACAGACGATACCTTCGCCTCGATCCAGATGCCGCAGCCGGAGGTATTCCGGATCGTGCTCGATCATCTGATCGCCTATGGATTCGATGAGGACAATGTGAAGGATATGGCGGAGCTCTCCTGCCTGCAGGGTGTCTCCCGCGACAACCTCATATCCACACAGATGGAGATGTTTTACCAGGCACTGCCCGGAAAAGAGGAACAGAAGACGGCAGAAAACGTGCTGCTGACTCTCATTCAGGAGACAAAAGAAAAGATCGGCCCGGACACGCTGTCCTTCTTCGATCAGGACAACTTCGACCGGAGACAGGAGGTGGAATGCTACGCCGAGCTTTACCTGTGGCTTTCCCTCGCCATTGGAGAAGATATTGACCGGGGGATCACCGGCTACTTTGAGATGACGACAGAGAAGAACAAGGAGATTGCACTTTACATAGCCATGATGGATCTGCCGGATGACCTGAAGACACCGGAAAACCGGATCCGGATCTATGATTACGCCGTAAATACCCTGAAGGTCAAGCCAAGAGAGGCGCTGCAGACGCTCTATCAGGATCTGCAGAAAGAGGTAAACGGTGAAGAGACGAAAGCCTGATCCTTCCTGATCAGCACTCTCTCATCTTCTTCTCATAGCAAACGCCCCACAGGGTACCTTTTCAGGCTTCCCTGCGGGGCGTCTTTGCGTTTCACGGATCGTCAGCTTCACGGCAGATCCTTTCAGGACTATCTCTTATCTTTCAGAAACATCATGGCGAGGCTCCCGGCCTTTGCCACGTGCTTCCGGAGCCCGTTCAGTTCTGATGCGCTGTACCCGACAACGTTCGTGAAATCGCCACCGGGGTAATCGCACTGAGCGGACTTGAAGTCCGTTCTGGTTTCGTCAGGCTCCTCGAAATAGATGGTCACATAGTCCGAACCATCTTCCCTTTTCTTCAGATCCGAATAGGTAATCGTCAGTCCGTTGTCAAATTCCAGAAACGGATAATGCTCCATAAGATCCTCCCCCGTCCTCTGCCGTAATACGAAGTCCGGTTCCTTTTGTTCCTGTCCTCAGAATACATCCGACTATCTCCCATATCCACACGGAATATTCCTCCCCGACATTCCATTTGCCTGTCTCCGGAGGCTTTCGGCAGCCAGTGCGCAAAAAGGCGGAGCGCCCTTCGCCTGCGCTCCGCCTTAGCTGTTCTCTTTACTTTCTTACCGGGATCGTTACGCTCTCGTTCCGCTCCCCGTCATCTGCCGTCACGACAACGTCTCCCCTACCGTTCGCCCGGACAATCGCCAGAGCATTGCCGTAGTAGGTATCCGTCGTGTCATTGAGGAACCCTTCCTTGTTGTAGGGGCCTGCATGTCCCAGGGCAACGATGGAGCCGTTGGTCACGGTGACCTTCACCCTGTGCCGCTCCATCGGCTTCCAGATGCCGTCCCTGTCCGTATACCGGATCCTCACGTAAGTAAGCCGATCGGCCTTTGCGGTCTCCTCTTCCGGAAGCAGGGAGAGCTTTGTTTCTTCCTCTGCACTGGTCAGGCTGTAGCGCCCGATCTCGTTTCCTGCCGCATCCAGTGCCACACAGGTCAGCGTTCCCGCCTCATAGGGCACATGGAACACCACACGGCAGTCATTCTTAAAAGTCTTCTCTCCGACCTTTTTATCATTGAGGTACAGTGCCGCGCGATCCGCTCTTGCATAGACCTCGACCTTGGCTGTCTGTCCCTCACAGCCTTTCCAGGACCAGCTTGGCATCGCATCGGTCAACTTCCAGGCAGAGGGGGTGTGCTTTCCTCTCTGATAGACCGGGACCACCGCCATGAGGGGACCACGTGTCTGTTCCAGGGCAACTCTTGTGTACATCGCCTCGCCCCCGCTGTTTCCCGCAAGGTCAATCCGTCCGGAGCCCGCAGAGAGCCATCCCCACTTCTCCGCGTCCTTCGGGGCATAGTCCTCATACTCCCAGGAGCCGATCCCGGCCTCCCCGAGATAGTCCTGCCCTGCCCAGACAAAGTCTCCGACAATGCCGGGGTTCTTTTTGGCAAGCTCAACAAAGCGGTAGGCATCACTGCAGAACGTCTCGGATCCGAGGATCATTCTCTGCGGGTAGTGCCTTAAATCCTTCCGGTACCGGTCAATGCCGTAGTTGTACCCTGCGATGTCCATCTGGGCATACGCATCCCTTGTCTTCACATCGGACCCGTGGAGCGTTGCCCCGAACTTCATGAACCGGTCCCCCAGGATCCCGGCAAGCTGGTTGTAGAACTCGCTTCCGACCGTCTGCTTCTTCTTTCCGGGCTTACTTTCCTTTGCCGCCTTCTCGTCCGAGTAGACGCCAAAGCCCAATGAATAGAGGAAATTAAAAAAGATGTTGATCCCGCAGGTGACAGGCCTTGTATTGTCCAGCCGGTGCAGGCAGTCCGTCATCGCCCGTGTCAGGTGAACACCCCTCTTCTCACCGGTCTCTGCGACCTCATTTCCTGTCGAATAGAGGACAACGGACGGGTGGTTGTAATCCTTGTCCACCATGTCCTGCAGGTCCATCTCGTAGTTCTTCTCCACCTGCCCCGCATAGTCATAGCGGTTCTTGTGGATATACCAGCAGTCGGTGTACTCGTCCATGAAGTACATGCCGAGCCTGTCGCAGGCAGCAAGGAGGGACTCGCTTGCAGGGTTATGGGCGCTTCTTATCGCATTGTATCCGGTCTCCTGAAGGAGCCGTACCCTTCTCTCCTCCGCCTCGGGGACACTCACAGCCCCCAGCATCTGGTTGTCCGAGTGAATGCAGGCACCTTTTAAGATCACCCGCTCCCCGTTGACGCAGAACCCGTTCTTCCGGTCATAGGAAAGGGTGCGGATACCGAAAGTGATATCCTCCGTGTCGGTCTCCGTATCTTCCCCGGCAGTCTCTCCGGTCCCTTCGCTGTACTTCACATGCAGGGTGTAAAGATCCGGAGTCTGATCGCTCCAGAACCTTGCCCCTTCAACTTCTACCTCGGCCTCTGCCGCAAATGATTTATCTCTCTCCTGTTCCTGCTTCTTAGCCTTTACTGTTATGGAGGCTCCTTCCTTCCCGTCGGGGTCCAGCACAGTGAACATGACCTCACCCTCGCCCGATGTCTTTGCCGACAGGTGAAGCCTTGCGCTCTTCTTCTCCCTGTCAATGGAGATCGTTCTGACCCTTGTCCCGTACAGGGGAAGGTAGGCCTTTCCTGCCGTGCACAGCCACACCGGACGGAAGATCCCGGTTCCGGAGTACCATCTGCTGTTTGGCTGATCGGAGTTGATCGCAACGACGGTTACGGTGTTGTCACCTCCAAAGACCAGGTACGGGGTTGCATCGACCACGATCTGTGTATACCCGCAGGATCTTGACGGCACCTCATAGCCGTTGACCTGGATCCTGCTGTTGTGGTAGATGGCTTCAAACAGGAGAAAGATGGTCTCCCCCTTCCGGTCCTCGTCCAGGTGAAATGTCTTCGTGTACTCGTAGTCGTACCCTGCAAAGTAACCGATGTTGTGGATGCCGGGATTCTCCTCGGCTCTCTCCTCCGAGAGCATCGCATCGTGCGGGAGGGTGACCGGCACGGCAGGCTCCGCGCTGTTTAATCTCCTGACTTCCCAGTTCTTCCCGAAATCCGTTTTCCTCATGACCAGGTCCTCTCCCTTCAGCGTTCCTTTCCGTTGTTCTGTCCGGATTGTATCGCGGGCGCAGTCTTTTGTTTCGTCTTTCCCGTCAACCGTCGCCTTTTGCGCGTTATCGGTCAGGACTTTGCCTCCGGGATGGGAATCAGGATATCGAGATGGAAGTATCCATCCTGTGCCTTCGTCGCTGCGGTGCCGCCGTACTTTACCGCAACGGAGACGATGCTCTTTACGCCAAAGCCATGAAACCTGTCATCTCCCTTGGTCGAGACCGGAAGCTGGTTCCGGAAGGTGATCTCTCCCACGTACCGGTTCTCGCACAGGATGTGAACGAAGTTCTTCTGTCTTGCAACCGTGAGTCTTATCAGCCGCTCCGGATAGTCCGGGATCTGCCGCACCGCCTCGATCGCATTGTCGAGGGCATTGCCGAACAGCGAGCTGATGTCCATGATGTCCATGAAGCGGATTGCCGATCCGTCCGCCACCACGGTCAGAGTGATGTGGTGGTTCTGGCAGATGAGACCCTTGCTCGTGAGGATAATATCCAGCGCCTCATTCCCCGTGCGGTTCATCGCCTCATACTGATGAATCTCCCCCTCGAGCCGGTCCAGAGAGACGGACGTCTTCTCGGAGTCCGACAGGGTCCTGAGCACTGCGATCTGGTTCTTCAGGTCGTGGTACTTGCGGTTGATGAGATCCACGCTGTCTCTCGAGGTCTTGTAGTTCTGATACTGAAGGTCCAGCATCGTCCGGAGGGTCCGGTTCTCCACCTCGGCCTTCGACTGGTAGAGGACGATCGTATAGAAGCACAGAATGACCACCGCTGCCCCGTCGATGTACATGCGAAGCATCAGGATCTCCTGCGCATAGCGGGCGGCAAAGGGGGAGGACTTTGCAATGAAGCTGATGTTGCTGATCGCATAGAGAAGAAGCCCGATGAGAAGCTCTCCCAGGACCTCCGTCCCGGTAAACGTCATGTCCGGCTGTTTCTTCATGAGATGGTGCTCACCAAGCCCCGTGGCAGCAACGACACCCGCCGTGGTGAGGCCGCAGACGACACCGATGTAGACAGGACTCCGGTGTGCCCCGGCATAGACAACGCCGTAGGATAAGAGCAGCCACTCGAGGGCTGCGTTGAACTCTCCCAGCATGAATGCCCTTATCGTCCAGAACACGGCGCCCTTCCAGTCGGTCTGCACGCAGAGGTGAAACTCGAAAAGCAGCGCTGCCACATCGATCAGCATGAGGGGCACGAAGTACCCGACCGGCAGGTGCCCGGTCCTGCTCATGAAAAGGTACAGAAAGATCGATCCGATCGCAAGAACCGGGATCACACGTTTCAGGGGGCGTCTCTGCGGGTGAATGAGGATAAAGAGTGCCGTGCAGACGCTGTAGGCAATCGCATAGTAGCCGCCCGGCGTCTCGATAAAGGCTGCCATGGTTCTTCCGTTTTCCATCACTACCTCCCGAGGGTCGTGTAGTAGGCCGCAAGCGTCTCGAGAAGGGACTTCTTCTTCGAGCGGCTCACCTGAATGATGTCTCTTCCGATCCGGATGTCGTTGTTCTCAAGACCGTCGACAAACGCGAGGTTGATCAAATAGCTCTTGTTGCAGAGGAAGAAGTGCTCACCTTCAAGTTCCTCGCACATCTGCCTTATCGTCCCCTTCGCCTCGATGTCCTCGTCCTTTGTGTGGACGATGAGGTCGTGGTTGATGACCTCGATGTAGCGGATATCGGAGACCGCAATCCGGCGCCTCCCGTTCTTCACATCGACAAGAAGAAAGCGCGTCTTCTGTGCCTGTCTCTGCCGGCAGGCCCGGAGCATCGTCTGACTGAAGGAGTAGTAGGAGACAGGCTTCAGGATATAGTCGAGGGCACCTACCGTATAGCCGCGGATGGCATATTGGGGAGAGGAGGTGATGAAGATGATGGACACGTTCTGATCCACGGCGCGGATCTTCTCGGCGGCGGTCATACCGTCGACAAACCGCATCTGGATGTCCATGAGAATGATGTCAAACTCGGAGCGGTAGTTCTCGAGAATCTCGTCCCCGTCCGTGAACACGCTGACCCTGATCTCCAGCGCGTTCTCCTTTGCAAACTGTGAAAGATACGCCTGCAGCTGTTTCCGAAAGACCTCCTCGTCTTCAACCAGTGCAATCGAATACATGAAAATCCCTCCCAATCTTTACCCGATGGAACCCGAGGGCAGAGTCCCCGATGTTCTCCACATGAGGATACCGCATTTTCCGCTGCAGGATCATAAGGCAGCGCCATCTGTATGCCCGGCGGCACAAGCTGCAAAACAAAAAATTCCCCGGGATTTGCTCCCGGGGGAAATGTAACCTTACAGTTCCAGACAGCCTTTCGGTTGTCTGTTTTCATCTGTTCAGATGTTCTGTTCCAGTCTCAGATGTTCAGATCCTGGATTTTCAATCTTGAATCAGAACTTGCCCTGCTGTGCAGCGAGTGCGACAGAGACGGCGGTCGAAACCGTAGCACCGACCATCGGGTTGTTGCCCATGCCGATCAGGCCCATCATCTCGACGTGTGCCGGGACGGAGGAAGAACCTGCGAACTGTGCATCGGAGTGCATGCGGCCCATGGTATCCGTGAAGCCGTAGGATGCGGGACCTGCTGCCATGTTATCGGGATGAAGCGTACGGCCCGTGCCACCGCCGGAAGCGACGGAGAAGTACTTCTTGCCGGCCTCGAGGCGCTCCTTCTTGTAGGTGCCTGCAACCGGGTGCTGGAAACGGGTCGGGTTGGTGGAGTTGCCGGTGATGGAGACATCGACGTTCTCCTTCCACATGATGGCAACACCTTCCTGAACATCATCAGCGCCGTAGCAGTTGACCTGTGCACGGGGGCTCGTGGGATCCTTGGAATAGCAGGTGCGGGACAGCTCCTTTAAGGTAGCGGTCTTGTAATCATACTCGGTCTCGACATAGGTGAAGCCGTTGACACGGGAGATGATCTTTGCTGCGTCCTTGCCAAGGCCGTTCAGGATGACTCTGAGCTTCTTGGTGCGGACCTTGTTGGCCTTCTCGGCGATACCGATGGCGCCCTCTGCTGCTGCGAAGGACTCATGGCCGGCCAGGAATGCGAAGCACTCGGTGTCCTCCTCGAGGAGCATCTTGCCAAGGTTGCCGTGGCCGAGACCGACCTTGCGGTGGTCAGCGACGGATCCGGGGATGCAGAAGCTCTGCAGGCCCTCGCCGATGGCTGCTGCAGCTTCCGGAGCGGTTCTGCAGTTCTTCTTGATGGCGATGGCGGCGCCTACCGTGTAGGCCCACTTTGCATTCTCGAAGCAGATGGGCTGAATGCCCTCGACCAGGTGGTAGACATCAAGGCCTGCAGCCTCGGTGATGTCCTTGCACTCTTCGATCGACTTGATGCCATATTTGCTGAGGGTCGCCAGGATCTGGGGCTCTCTTCTCTCATAAGACTCAAATAATGCCATTGTAATATTCCTCCTTGCTCTGACGACTTACTGCTTTCTGGGATCGATCTTCTTCACCGCATCCTGGCAGCGTCCGTACGTGCCGCAGGCCTTCTTGTAAGCCTCATTCGGCTCGTCGCCGGCCTTGATGAAGTCCATCATCTTGCCGAAGTTCACGTACTCATAGCCGATGATCTCGTCGTTCTCGTCCAGATCGATGTATCTGATGTAGCCATCGGTCAGCTCGAGGTAACGGGGTCCCTTTGCCAGCGTGCCATAGGTCGTGCCGATCATGGAACGGGTTCCCTTGCCGAGGTCCTCAAGGCCGGCACCGATCTGCAGTCCGTCTTCGGAGAATGCAGACTGAGAACGGCCATAGGCGATCTGCAGGAACAGCTCTCTCATCGCAGTATTGATGGCATCGCAGACAAGGTCTGTGTTGAGGGCTTCGAGAACCGTCAGGCCCGGAAGGATCTCAGCAGCCATGGCTGCGGAATGGGTCATGCCGGAGCAGCCGATCGTCTCGATCAGAGCTTCCTGGATGATGCCCTCCTTGACGTTCAGGGACAGCTTGCAGGCACCCTGCTGCGGAGCGCACCAGCCAACGCCGTGCGTGTAGCCGGAGATGTCCTCGACCTTTCTGGATTTCACCCACTTTGCTTCCTCCGGAATCGGAGCAGCGCCGTGATGCACGCCCTGATGTACGACGCACATGTTCTCTACTTCAGATGAGTAAACCATATAATTGTCTCCTTCCTTGAATTCTGAGCATGCAAAACAGCGGCAGGACTGCCTGTTTTTAACCGTTTTGCCACAAGAATTATATTCCGCCGGTGCTCTTTTTGGCAATAGATTCCCCTTAAAATACAATAAGTGATACATCTAATTGCAATTAGAGTACTGTAATTCTGTTTCCTTGATCTCTTCCCCGTCCTGTCTCATAAGACACCAAACAGGCTGCCAAGGTCCGCATCGTCCATGATCCTCTCCGAGGGCCTGTCCTCGTTCTCGAGCATCGTCTCCACGCGGTTCTGGATCGTCACCTTCACGAACTGGTCCGGATCGATCCCGCGAAGCTCGAAGAAAAGAAGCGGCTTCTCATCAAGCCGGACCCCGACGCCGTAGAGCGCCGCGGCCACATGCTTGCACATGAGGGCCCAGTCCGGGCACGAGCAGGAAAAGCTGATCTCACGCTGGGAGGGGAACAGCCCGTTCTGCCCCAGGAACAGCTCCCGCATATCTTCCGGAAGCTCCCCCGTCGTCAGCTTTTCGAGAGAGTCGAGCTTGTGGCCGCACTGCTGCATGATGGCATCGATCTTCTCCTCGGAGAGGGGACTGATCCGAATCTCCACCCGGTACGGGGTCTTCCTCGATCCCTGCACCTTTGCCGTAACCTTCCCCCTTGCGATCTTGAGATCGATGACCGATCCCTCCCGTAGGTACCGCTTTCCGCGTTCCAGCCGGTTGCTGTAGTCCGCGTAGGACTCGAGGTTCCGGCACCAGGCCTTGCCCCACCAGCTGGTGCAGATGTCACCCCTGGCATTTGTAACCACCACAGGCTCCAGCACATGGCCCCGCATTGCCTCCCGCTTTCTGCTTGCCGCCTGATTCTTTTTCAGCTCCTCATCGGTTGGCTGTTCGAAGTTTCCGGTTTTCCAGTACGTACTCATCCTCTGCCTCCCCGGTTATCCAGTGTCAGGAGTCCCGTCAGTTCCTCATTGGACATCGTGGTGATCCACTTCTCGCCGCCCTCGCCGATGACCTGGCGCGTCAGCTCCCGCTTGGAATTGATCAGCTCGTCAATCTTTTCCTCGATTGTTCCGCGGCAGATGAGCCTGTGGACGATGACGTTCTTCTTCTGTCCGATGCGGTAGGCGCGGTCCGTCGCCTGATCCTCGACCGCAGGATTCCACCAGCGGTCAAAGTGAATCACGTGGTTTGCCTTCGTTAAGGTAAGTCCCGTGCCGCCCGCCTTGACTGTGATCACAAGGTAGGGAAGATACGCATCGCCCTGGAACGCCTCCACGATCTTTGTCCGTTCCGACACCGGCGTTGACCCGTCGATGATCGCCCCTTTCATGCCAAAGATCCCTGTCAGGTACTCGGACAGAGGCTTTGTCATCTCTTTGAACTGTGTGAACACGAGAACCCGCTCACGCTTCTCGCAGATCGTTCTGCAGATCTGTCCCAGCATCTCGAACTTGCCGCTCCTTGCAGGATCGAAGGCCTCCTGCCCAAGGTACTGGTCCGGGTGGTTGCAGATCTGCTTCAGGTGCATGAGGGTCGTGAGGACGATGCCGGACCGTTTGAAGGATCCCGCCTCGAGGCCTGTGATCTTCTCCTCCATGCTGGAGACTTCCTTCCGGTAGAGCACCACCTGGTCCGCGGACAGATCCACGTAACTGTCGCGGTCGATCCGCTCCGGCAGGTCTTTGATGATCGTCTTGTCGGTCTTTAACCTTCGCAGCATGAACGGCGCAACGAGGTTCTTGAGTTTCTGATATCCGTCCGGATTGTCCTCGAGGGTCCTTGTAAAGGAGGTGAACTCCTTGAACGATCCCAGAAGTCCCTTGTCCAGGAAGTCGAACTGACTCCAGAGATTTGAGAGATCATTCTCGATCGGGGTGCCGGTCATGGAGATACGCATATCGGAGTGCAGGTCCTTGATCTCACGTGTCTGCTTTGTCTTCGGGTTCTTGATTGCCTGCGCCTCATCGAGGATCAGGCACCGCCAGTTCACCTTCGACAGGGACTTCAGGCGGACTGCCATCGCATAGGTGGTGATGACAAGAAACACACCGCTCCCCTCGATCGCAGCCGCGCGCTCCTCAGCTCCCGGCCCGTGCAGAACGGCAAGGGGCATCTTCGGTGCAAAGCGGGATGCCTCCTTCACCCAGTTGCCAAGAAGGGAAGCGGGAGCGATGAGAAGCACCTTTGCATCCTTCTCCTTTGCGCGCAGCGTCTCCAGATACCCCAGGACCTCCACGGTCTTTCCAAGACCCATGTCGTCTGCAAGGCAGGCACCGAACCCCAGGGAATCCATGTACGAGAGCCAGGCCGTTCCGGTCTTCTGATAGGGACGAAGCGTTGCGGTAAAGCTCTCTGGTACCTTCTGTGTCTCAATCGTCTCGGGCCGGCGGAGTTTCTGGAAGAACGAGGAGAGCCACTCGCCGTTGGTGACCACCGGTCCCTCGTCCTCCTCGCCATTGTCTTTGATACCAAGGCGCATCGCATCGAGAAGTGAGATCTCGGAAGGATACTTTTCCATCTGATCAAGCAGGGCCTTGAGGCGCGCATGGTCGACGGCAATCCAGTGACCTTTCAGCATCACGAGGCCTTCGCTTCGCTTCAGCAGGTCCTCGATCTCCTTCCGGGACAGGGGCACGCCGTCGACGACAAGCTGCGGCTGAACGGAGAGAATGCTCTCAAACCCGAGAAGGGACGGCTTCTTATCGCCGATGCGGACACTTGCCGACATCTGTTTGTTTCTCTTTCGCCACCAGTCGGGAATCCGGCACAGGATCCCTGCCTGTTCGATCTTCTCGACGTCCTTTAAAAACTGAAACGCCTCCTCTGCGGTGAGCCTTAAGGCGTGGAACATCTCCCCGCTCTCCATAAAGCCCGCGACAAGCTCCGAGACCTCGGCTGCCTTGTCGAGGCAGGAAAGAAGGGCGATCAGCTTTTTCCGGTCGCCCTGATACTCGGTCAGGGCATAGGACAGGGGGACATGGCGGATCTTTCCGTTGCTCTCTTTTGTGGCATAGGTTGCAAGGAAGGCAAAGGGATAGTCCTTGTCCTCCCGGTTTTCCACGAGGTGGAAGAAGATGCGCTCCGGAAGACGCATGTTCTGGTTCTTCTCGGTAAGGTAGAGATTGACCGTGCCCTCATACTTTTTCACCTGTCTTGCAAAGACCTGCTTCAGCTTCTGAAACAGGTGCCGGATCCAGGTCTCATTGACATATTCGGAGCCGACAATGAAGGGAACCAGGGATGTGAGGTTGTCGATGTCGTCCCCTGTGGGTTCCACCTTTACCTTGTCCCTTGCAAGTTCGAGCTCCGGGATGGCCGTAAGGTCCCGGAGGAACACGCGGCAGACCTGCCAGAGAAACCTTGCGGATGGGTCCGCAGGACAATCGTGGAATCCCATCTCGTAGAGTTCCAGAAAGCGGTGCTTTTCAAAGCGCTGCAGAAGCTCCGGGTCCGTACTTGTCAGAGCGTCCGGATAAAAGTCCTCCGCCGTGAGATAAAACCGCACCCCGGCTTTCTTTGTCTCGATTTTTGCCGTCATCACATCTTCCATAGACTCACACCCTCCGGGCAAACCAATACTTCCACCATTCTACTACAGGAAGAGCGCACCAAAGCACAAATATCCGGATTTCTCAGCCGTTTCGTTGACGATATATCGCTATACCGATATAATGACAGGCAGACAGGACCGTGAACATACAAAGAGGAGCCATCATGCTGAAACAGTACCTTGCAGAGCACAACATATCGATCTACCGCCTGGCAAAGACGGCCGGAACGTCGTACAGCGCGACAAACGACTTTGTCAACCTGAAGACCGACGTGGATTCCGTTTCGGTGGGCTTCCTGAAAAAGCTTGCATCTGCCTGCGGTCTTTCCCTGGATGAGATGTACGCTGTCTGTTCCGACAAATTCATCATCAACCGGAAACTTCCGGTGCGCATCCGGATTCAGGACGGGAAGTACTTTGCGGAGTACGCGCACAATGGGGAAACGTACCGGTGCTATGTCTCAAAGATCACGAAAAGCACAACGAAGGACATCAAACCGATCACGGAAATGATGGTAGACCAGCAGATCCACGAAAGAGAGGAGCGAAAGAAGGCCGATGCTTTATTATCTCATGCGTAAAAATGAAGAGATCACGCTGGCGCAGTTCAGCCCCAATGGAGAAATGGAAAGCTTTAACAGGGAGCTTCTGCGAGAGCATATCGACATCGCTCCGTTCGAGGTCCGGTCACCGAAATCCAGTCTCATCAAATGGTGGAACGATCGTGCTGTCCCGGTCGGGCAGGGTGGCGTCCGGGAGATGCTTCGCAAAAACGGCTGTACTACACCATCTGAGTTTCTCATCAGGAACCTGGGGCTCAGCCTTACTGACTACTACTGGATCAGACCTACGGATTCCGACCTGACCTGGGAGCAGGTGAACCTTTATGACAATGATTTCGGGCAGAACCGGTTCGAGAGCAGCCTGTTTGCATCAAGCCCCGCAAAATCGGCTCAGTATTCTCCCAACAGTTCTCTGCAGGGGCAGATCGAGAAGACCTGGGCGATGATAGGCGGTGAGAGATACCTCGTGAAGGGAAACCACAGCGATGTTTCCAGGGAGAGCCTGAATGAGGTGTTCGCAAGCCTGATCCATAAAAGACAGGGATACGACAATTTCACCCCGTACAGGCTGATCCACATTAAAAACAAGCCCTACGAATACGGCTGCTGCTCCAGACAGTTCACGGATGAAAGAAAGGAGCTCGTCTCTGCCTATGCCGTTATCCTGACCGGGAAACGCAGAAACGACCAGTCGTACAAGGAGTGCCTGATTGAGACGCTTGGCAATAATGGCATGGATACAAAGCAGCTCCGGAAAGATCTCGACTACGAGATCATGACGGACTTTCTCCTGTCCGGATACGACCGGCATCTCACGAATATTGCACTGCTTAGGGATGCCGATACGCTGCAGTTTACCAGGATGGCGCCGATCTTTGACAGTGGCGGGTGTCTGTATGCGGGGATAGCGTTCCCGAATTCGGAATCGGAACTGCTGCGGCTTCGCACCGCGGGATTTAACAGACGGGAAGAGCCGCTCGTTAAATCAGTTCGGGATTACGGCTGCGTGGATCTGACAAGACTCCCGGCAGTATCAGAACTGCGTGCCCTGTATGCAAAAGACCGCAGGATCGACCCATATACCATTGAGCATGTGGGCATTGTCTATGAGAAGAAAATCGATCTTTGCCGGGAACTGCAGCTTGGAAGACACATCTACGCAAAGATCTCTCTCAACACGCCGAAGATCGAACACGCAGAAAAGCAGGACGAGCCGAAAGACTTTGATGACATCCTGATGACCGTTCCGGAACCGGAGAAACACGGTTCTTCCGGGCACGGGAAAAGATCATCATAGCGGTCCGTGATCTGAGTCCGGGAACTGCTCTGTATACGCGTCTGCCCCAGTTCTCTTCCATTGGTCATTGCATCTTTCTTGGATTCGTTGTATATAAGTGTCGTTTGATATCTTATTTGATCAATCTGGGAGATGCCATGGATACGATTCTGATCCGGAAAAAGGACGTACAACGAAACGCCGCGCTTCGAAAGAACCAGAAGGCAGCATCCGGAGGCGGTCTGTTCCATCATCCGAAAGACAGGGACGGGATCGCCCCGTTTGTAAGCCTTGCAGACGAGACGCTGCTGGATCTTGCGGAGAAAGCCGATCCGGTGTCGAATGCGACACTCTCCTCCTGTGGCACAGATGACGCAGCAAAGCGCTGCCCCTTCCTGCCAAAGGTCCTCTCCTTTCCGGAAGAGGACCGCGTCCTTGTCCTTTCCGTCCTGGAAAAGGATCCCGCACGCCTCGAGGAGAGCTGGCTCTTTCAGCATCGGGAGGATGCCTGGCGCGCCGGCCTGAAAGCCCTGCAGGAAATCCTGCACCCGAAAAAGAGGCTCCTCATCCTTCCGGAAAACCTGTCGCTTCTGGCAGCGCCGGACTCATCCCTCACGGTGATCCGGGCAAAGAGGCTCTATCGCCCCGATACGCTGAATCAGATCCTGTCGGAAGACCTTCACCTGTCGCTTTCACCAAAAGACAATCCTGCTTTTTCCGGGATCCTTGTCTGCAGCATGCAGGACCTGGTGCTTCTTGCAGAGGGGAGTCCGGATGTCCGCTACCTTACCGCGGCGGACCTTGTCACCGGGAAGGCAAGAATCGTGCGGGCAGCGATCGGAACATCGCTCTCTTCTGTCTTAACCCGTGCACTTCCTCCGGAGCCGAATACGCTTCTCTTTGCAGGACGCGGTGCGCTCCGCGGCCACAGAATCCGGGAGCTGGAGGTCCTGACAGGAGATACCGCGCTTTTCCTTGCAAAGCCCGTCTCCTTTTCCCGGACCTTCGTCTGCATCGGGTGCGGGGACTGCATTGAGGTATGCCCCGCCAAGCTCCCCATCATCTCGATCATGAAGCTTCGGGAGTTCCGGCAGATCCCGCCGGGAAAGCCGGAGACGCTCTGCCTGTACTGCGGCCTCTGCGCCTTTGTCTGCCGCACCGGCATCAATACGGAAGGGTATGTCGCAAACCTTGCGGAGGGTGAAAAGAAGGACAACACATAAATCCAATCAGGGAGAAAGAAGGCAGCGGGCGGATTTCTCATCGCCTGCTGCCTCCTGTCATTTCTCCGTTTCTGTTTTCGTCTCTACCAGCACTTTTTGCAGGGCTCATATCCCCTCGACTCAGCCTCTGACTGCGTCACCTGCACGGCCTTGTTCGGATTCATTTTCCCGCAGTTATTGATCCTGTGATACTTGGTCCCCGTCTCGGACAGCCATACTTTCGTTTCACTCTGCGCAGAACTCGTTGCCTTGGACACACTGGCCGCCTTGGTGCTCCCGGCTTTTTCAAGGTACTTTGCCGATACATAGGCGGTGCCGCCGTCAAAGGAGATCCTGGCCCAGCCATCCGAAATCGAATAGACCTTTACCGTGTCCCCCTTGCTGATGCCACCGCAGACTTTTCCTTTGGAGCTCGCCTTCGAGCGGACGTTGAGATCCGCCGTTGCCTCATAACTTGTTGTCTTCGATCCCTTCGCCTCAGCGATCAGGACGATGCCGCTCTCCTCCATCACAGGCGGTGTCGGAACAAAGCACCCGCCAATCAGAAGAAAGGAAGCCAATACGGCCGCCACGACCCCCGCCATGTGTTTCCTGTACCATTTCATGTTCGTTTCCCCCTCATTGAAATGATGAACAAAACTGTTTTCATAATAGTCTAATACTTCAGCATGTTCAACAATTCGTCCCCGTTTTGTGTCTTTCTTTCTGTTCTGCCAACAAAAACAGGCTGCAGGAACCCGTGAGAGGTTCCCTGCAGCCTGCTGCCTCAGCAACATGTTGTGCCTGCTGTATTGATCGGGTATGGTATGTCCTACGCCTGATGCGCGGCGTCCGCCATCTCCTTTACATAGGCGCCGACAAACGGCGCCGCGTCCTTTCCGTGCTCTGCGATGATGCGGACAATGGCGGATCCGACAATGGAGCCGTCCGATAAGGCCGCCATCTTCCGGCTCTGCTCCGGGGTGGAGATGCCAAAGCCCACGGCGCAGGGAATGCTGGTGTTCTTCCGGACCAGTTCTGTCATCGCACCGATGTCCGTCGTGATCTTTGATCTGGCTCCCGTGACCCCCAGGGACGAGACCATGTAGACGAAGCCCTTCGCTTCCTTTGCGATCATCGCGATGCGGTTCTCGCTTGTCGGGGCGATCATGGAGATGAGGTCGAGCCCGTACCTGGTCGCCATGGGATCGAAGTCCTCCTTCTCCTCATAGGGGACATCGGGCAGGATCAGGCCGTCGATCCCGGCATCCGCTGCCTTCTGCATGAACTTCTCCGTCCCGTAGGAGTAGACGACGTTTGCATAGGTCATGTACACCATCGGAACCTCGATCGTCTTTCGAAGGTCCTTTGTGAATGCAAAGATGTCATCGGTCGTCACGCCGCCCGCAAGTGCTCGGTTGTCGGCCTCCATGATGACCGGGCCCTCGGCCGTCGGATCCGAGAAGGGGATGCCAAGCTCGATGAGATCCGCGCCGTTTTCCACGGCGGCGGTGACGCACGCCTTCGTCGTTGCAAGATCCGGATCGCCGCAGGTGATGAATGCGATAAAGGCCTTATGGCCCTCAAATGCTCTCTTTATTCTGTTCATGGTCTCCTCCTTAATCGTCCGTCAGGTTCTGTCCGCGGTAGCGGGCAATCGCCGCGCAGTCCTTGTCACCGCGTCCGGAGAGCGTGATGACCATGATCTGATCCTTCGACATGGTCGGTGCAAGCTTCATGGCGCAGGCAACCGCATGGGCACTCTCGATTGCCGGGATGATGCCCTCGGTGCGGGAGAGGTACTCGAAGGCATTCACCGCCTCGTCGTCCGTGATCGCAACGTACTGTGCGCGTCCGATATCATGGAGGTAGGCGTGCTCGGGTCCGATGCCCGGATAGTCAAGGCCTGCGGAGATCGAATAGACCGGAGCGATCTGGCCGTACTCGTTCTGGCAGAAGTAGCTCTTCATGCCGTGGAAGATGCCCTCGCGTCCGGTGTTGATCGTCGCCGCGGTCTCCTTCGTGTCGATGCCGCGTCCTGCGGCCTCACAGCCGATGAGCTTCACGCTCTTGTCGCCAATGAAGTGATAGAAGGAGCCGATTGCATTGGAGCCGCCGCCGACGCAGGCAAGCACCGCATCCGGAAGGCGTCCCTCCTTCTCGAGCATCTGCTGTTTGATCTCCTTCGAGATCACGGACTGGAAATCGCGGACGATCGTCGGGAACGGGTGCGGGCCCATGCAGGAGCCGAGGCAGTAGTGGGTATCCTCGATCCGGCTGGTCCACTCGCGCATTGCCTGGGAGACCGCATCTTTCAGGGTGCCGGTACCGGTCGTAACCGGGACCACTTTTGCCCCCAGGAGCTGCATGCGATATACGTTGAGCTTCTGCCTCTCACAGTCGACCTTTCCCATGAAGACCACGCACTCCATGCCCATGAGGGCTGCCACCGTCGCCGTTGCAACGCCGTGCTGCCCGGCGCCGGTCTCGGCGATAAGTCTTGTCTTGCCCATCTTTTTGGCAAGGAGTGCCTGTCCCAGGCAGTTGTTGATCTTGTGGGCGCCGGTGTGGTTCATGTCCTCGCGCTTCAGGTAGATCTTCGCACCGCCGAGGTCCTTCGTCATCTTCTCGGCGTAGTAGAGCCTTGAGGGGCGTCCCGCATAGTCATTTAACAGGGTTGTCAGCTCGGCATTGAACTCCGGGTCGTCCTTGTACTTGTTGTAGGCATCCTCCAGTTCGATGACTGCGTTCATCAGCGTCTCGGGGATGTACTGTCCGCCATGCACGCCGAATCTTCCGTTTGCATTCGTCATAATGTTCTTTCCTCTCTTACTGCATTCACGAAAGCTCTCACTTTCGCGGGATCCTTGTGTCCCTCACTCTCAACGCCGGAGCTTACGTCAACCCCGGTGGGGCAGGTCCGCCTGATCGCTTCCTGCACGTTGTCCGGATTGAGCCCCCCGGCCAGAAAGAAGTCCCTTCCGATGTCCCGGATCAGCGTCCAGTCAAACGCCTCTCCGGTGCCGCCGATCCCGTGGTCGAGAAGCACCAGGTCCGCGGGGCTTTTCCTTGCCTTTTCGATGTCCTCTTTGGTATCGATCCGGAAGGCCTTCATGACCTTCACGTGGAATCTCTCCTGCACGTCCCGTATGAAGTCCTCGCTCTCCGTTCCGTGGAGCTGTACCACGGGGACGGGGCAGACGGAAAGCACTTCCCTGATCCAGTCGATGCCGGGATCTACAAACACCCCGACAGGGGTGATCGAGGGACCCAGGAGCTGCCTCAAGGTTTCTGCCTTTTCGGGGGCAATGAACCGCTTCCTTGCGGGATCGAAGATAAAGCCGGTATAGTCGGGGCGCGCCGCATTCACACAGGCAATGTCTCCTTCCGTCCGCATGCCGCAGACCTTGACAAGTGTCTTTCTGCTCATTGAACACCGCGAAGCTTATTTAGCTCTGCCCTCCGGTCTTTTGCCCGCATCAGCTGCTCTCCGACAAGCACCGCATCGACGCCGTCCGCCTCGAGCGCTGCCACATCATCATGGGTGTGGATCCCGCTCTCTGCAACGAACAGGGTCCCCTCGGGCGCGTACTTTCGAAGCCGTGCGCTGTTGTGGATATCGACGGTGAAGTCCCGAAGGTTCCGGTTGTTCACGCCGATGATCCTTGCTCCCGCGTTTGCCGCCTTCTCGACCTCGCCCTCATCGTGGGCCTCGACGATTGCCGAAAGCCCCAGGGAATCTGCAATCTGAATTCCCTCCCGGACCTCGTCCCCGGAAAGGATGGCACAGATCAAAAGCACTGCCGAGGCACCCAGCGTCTTTGCCTCGTAAATCATGTACGGGTCGACGGTAAAATCCTTTCGAAGGCAGGGGACCTGGACCGTCTCTGCGATCTCTTTGAGGTAGTCATCGCTTCCTAAAAACCACTTGGGCTCTGTCAGAACCGAGATGCAGGAGGCGCCTGCCGCCTCGTAGTCTTTTGCGATCTCCACGTACGGAAAGTCCGGGGCGATGAGGCCCTTGCTTGGCGATGCCTTCTTGCACTCGCAGATAAAGGAGATGCCGGGGGAGGCAAGTGCCTTCTCAAAGCGAAAGGCCTGCTCCTTTGTCTCTTTTGCCAGGGCTTCTGCCCTGCTCTCCATGGCAGTCAGGGGGACATGGCGTTTCTTTTCTCTGACCCGATCCCTTGCAAAGGCGGCAAGCTGTTCCAGGATATCCGCAGCCATTACCGGTTGCTCTCCTCGATGAGCTTCTTTAAGGTCTCCATGGCCTTTCCGGAATCAATGAGCTCTGCTGCCTTCCTGACACCCTCCTCCATGGAGCCGGTAACACCGGATACATAGAAGCCGGCGCCGGCATTGAGCAGCACGGCGTTCCGCTTCGTTCCCTGGATCTTTCCGGTGAGGATGTCCTTTGTGATCTGTGCGTTCTCCTTCGGATCGCCGCCGACAAGCTCGTCCTTGGTGCCCCTGGTCAGGCCGAACTGCTCCGGGGTGATCACGAAGCTCTTGTAATAGCCGTCCTTCAGCTCGCAGACCGTGGTCGGTGCGGACGCGGAGATCTCATCCATCCTGTCCTGTCCGTAGACGACGTAGGCGCGCTTTACGCCGAGGGTTGCAAGGACCTTTGCGATGGGCTCGACGAGGTATTCGTCATAGACACCGAGAAGGAAGTACTCGGGCTTTGCGGGATTCGTGAGGGGCCCGAGGATATTGAAGACGGTGCGGAACCCGAGTTCCTTCCGGATGGGTCCCACGTACTTCATCGCCGCGTGGTACTTCTGGGCGAACATGAAGCAGAAGCCGACGTCTTTGAGGAGCTTGCGGCAAAGGTCCGGATCCTCCTGGATATTGACGCCGAGGGCTTCGAGGCAGTCCGCGGTGCCGGAAAGGGAAGATGCCGCGCGGTTTCCGTGCTTTGCGACCTTGGCTCCGCCGGAAGCAAGGACCATCGCGGAGGTCGTGGAGATGTTGAAGGTGTGGGCGTTGTCACCGCCGGTGCCGACGATCTCGAGGACTTCCATCCCGGGGTGCTCGACGGGTGTTGCAAGGGACCGCATGGCCTCGGCGCAGCCGGAGATCTCCTCGATGGTCTCAGCCTTGGTCGACTTCGTCGAGAGCGCTGCGAGGAACGCCGCGTTCTGGGTCGGCGTCGTCTGCCCCTTCATGATCTCGAGCATGGTCTCATGCGCCTCGTCATAGGTGAGGTCTTCCTTGTTGACGATCTTGATAATGGCTTCCTTAATCATGATATTCTCCTTCCCGGGTTCTCCCCGTGTCACTGTCTGGCAAAAATCGAAACTTCCTGTCCCGGTTCCTTCCCGGTGGACAGCCGGACGAAGTTCTCCAGGATCCTTCCGCCCTCCGGTGTCATGATCGACTCCGGGTGGAACTGAACGCCAAAGATCGGATAGCTTACGTGCTGCACGGCCATCACCTCGCCATCCTCCGTCCGGGCGATCACCTTCAGGGCGTCCTTCGGAATGGTCTTTTCATCGACGGCAAGGGAGTGGTAGCGGGCAACTTTGATCTTTTCCGGGAGCCCCCTGAAGATGGGGCTTGTAAGATCGAGCTCTGCCACCGACTGCTTTCCGTGCATCAGCTGCTTTGCGTAGGTAACGGTCGCACCGAAGGTCTCGCAGATGCCCTGATGCCCGAGGCACACACCAAGGGTCGGGATTTTTTGTCCCAGGACCTTTGCCACCTCCTCGGTAACGCCGGCGTCCGCAGGGCGTCCAGGTCCCGGGGAGAGGATGATTCCCGAAGGATTCAGGTCCCGGATCTCATCTACGGTCATCGCGTCATTTCGGATTACCTTCATCTCCTCGCCCTTTGGCAGGATGGTTCCCACCATCTGGAAGAGGTTGTAGGAGAAGGAATCGTAGTTATCGATCAGAAGGATCATGTCACACCTCCTCCATCTCTTCGGTCCTCGAGAGATTCGTTGCTTCCTTCAGGGCGGTCACGACGGCAGCCGCCTTGTTCAGGCACTCCTGATATTCCTTCTCGGGCACCGAGTCGGCGACAATGCCGGCGCCGCTTCTTATAAACACCCGTCCGTTCTTCTTGTAGGCGATGCGGATGGCGATGCAGACATCGAGGTTTCCGGTAAAGTCGAGGTACCCGATGGCGCCGCCGTAGATGCCTCTCTTGTTGTCCTCGAGATCATTGATGAGCTGGCAGGCGCGAAGCTTCGGGGCACCGGAGAGGGTGCCGGCAGGGAGGATCGAGTCCACCGCATCGAGGGCATCGAGATCGTCCCGGATCTGTCCCCGCACCGTGGATCCGATGTGCATCACGTGGGAGTACCGCTCGATCTCATGGTACTTCTCGACCTTGACCGTACCGAACTTTGAGATCTTTCCGATGTCGTTCCGGCCAAGGTCGACGAGCATGTTGTGCTCTGCAAGCTCCTTCGGATCGGAAAGAAGCTCCTTCTCGAGGGCCATGTCCTCCTCCGGGGTCTTCCCGCGTCTTCTGGTCCCTGCAAGCGGGAAGGTGTGGAGCACGCCGTCCTCGAGCTTTGCCAGGGTCTCCGGAGATGCTCCCGCGACCTCCACATCGGTTCCCGACAGGTAAAACATGTACGGGGAGGGATTCAGGGTCCTCAGGATCCGGTAGGTATTTAACAGGCTTCCCTCGAAGGCCGCATCCAGCCGGTTCGAGAGGACGATCTGAAAGATGTCGCCCTCGTGAATGTAATGCTTTGCCTTCTCGACCATCGTGCAGTACTGCTCTTTGTCGAACAGGGGCTGAATCTCACTCTTCAGGACCCCCGGTGCCTCCTTCTTCGGGGTTCCGTGGCGAAGGAGCGATTCGAGGTTCTTGAGCTCCACCTTCGCCCGCTCGTACTCGGGCTCCGGATCGGCAAGGTCGATGTTGACGATGAGAATGATCTTCTGTCGCACGTTGTCGAAGCAGATGACCTTGTCAAAGAGCATCAGGTCGACGTCCTTGAAGTTCTCGGTGTCTTTTGCGTCAAGATGGAGGGACGGCTCCGCGTACTTTAAGTAGTCATAGGAGAAGTACCCGACAAGGCCGCCCGTAAAGGAGGGCAGGTAGTCGAACTTCGGGGAGCGGTACCCGGAAAGAACCTCCCGGATGTACTTGCCCGGATCGTTCGTCTTAAACGAGAGCGTTCCCACCTTCATGTAGCCGTTCTCGCAGGTGATCTCAAGGGTCGGATCGTATCCCAGGAACGTATACCGTCCCCATCTCTCCTGTGCATAGGCGGACTCCAGAAGATAGCAGTGGGACGAGATGTTCTTCATTTTCCGCAGTGCCTCGATCGGGGTGATGAAATCCGAGAGGATCTCGCAGGATACCGGAACCCTCCGGTATTTTCCCTCTTTTGACAGGGCCATCACCTCATCAAGATCAGGTCTCATGTCTTGCTCCTTTCCAATAATCTGGTAGACGGGGATTTCACCCGCCTCCAACACCACCGTGCGTACCGTTCGGTACACGGCGGTTCAAACGTTAACGTGAACTTTGTCATACTCGTTCAGCAAGGATGGATATCCGAGACCG
>Ga0256406_1002366_pt1 | contig 26794 bp, 26 predicted proteins | sample RumenRJG_03DNA_FD_185986 | JGI IMG/M metagenome (GOLD analysis project Ga0256406, IMG submission 185986) | Bovine rumen microbial communities from Lethbridge, Alberta, Canada - RJG_03 | ecosystem: Host-associated > Mammals > Digestive system > Stomach > Rumen | place: Canada: Alberta | collected...
AGGTAGAAATAAAAAGTTCCATCCATTTGGTATGTTTTATAGGTTGAAACTTTTTATTTCTGCCAAAAATGACGCACCTGTCGTCATTTTTGATTACAAATCAGGGGTTGGCACCCCCGATACCCCCCATAAGAATGGAGGGTAATTGTAAAATTTACATTTTACAATTACCTAGTAATAAGATAGTATAGGGGAGCTGTATAAATAGCTTTTACATAAGGATTAAGCTGCCTTAAAATGGGCAGAGCGGAATAATATAACGAAAGGTAGGATTGAATATGAAAAAATTACTGAGCTTACTTATGGCGGTGTCGGTCGTATCTGGCGGAGCGTCTGCGTTTGCCGCCAATAGCGGATTTACCGACATTCTGGAGGAAAAATATGCCTGGGCAAGACCTGCTATTGAGGAAATGGCGGAGCAGGGCTATATCAAGGGCTATGACGAAAACACCTTCGGACCGGACAATAAGGTTACAAGGCTTGATACAATAATTCTTTTCTCAAGAGCCATGGGCGCAAACAGAAAGGAAAATAATAAAATAATCGCAGAGGCAAGGGAAAAATATGCCTCCGAAATCAAAGCCTCCGGAATTTCCTACGGCGAGGACGAGGTCAGCTTTATGCTTGCAAGAGGTGTCCTTACCGAGGCGGATATAAAAACCTTCCTTTCAGGCTCAAAGGCATCACAGCCTATGCCCCGTCAGGAGGCGGCAGCCATTATTACAAAGGCAATGTGCGCCGAGGAGGCGGCAAAGGAGGAGCTGCTTGTTGACCTTGAGTATACCGACGCAAAGCAGATTGCCCCGGCTTATTCTCAGTATGTATTTTACGTAAGCGAAAAGGGAATTATGAACGGTATGGACGACGGCGGCTTTGAACCGGAAAACAGCGTTTTGAGAAGTCAGATTGCCGTTATGCTTTCAAGAACCGTTGAAAAGATGAACCTGTATATAGAAACAGCTCTTGTTACCGAGATAGACACAAAGAACAATAATATTACAATAGTTGACAGCGAGGACGCCGAAATACCGGTGGGCTATACCGATTATACCAAGTTCTTTGAAGGTCTTGAGCCTTCTAGCGAGAGTAAATTCGTTCCCTTCTCCGAGGCAATGCTCACCTATATAAACAATGAGCTTGTGTTTGTGGATATGTATGAAAAGCAGATTGATGAAACCGCAAAGGGAATTTATCAGGGCTCGATAACCGAAAACGGAACGGTTACGGTTACAATTAAGCCTGACGGGGAAAAGGAATCAAAGGAATATGAGCTGTCCTCAAAGGCAAGCATAACAAGCGAAAGCGGCAGCGAGTCTGTTATAAGAAATATTGCAATGAACAGCTATATTGAATATGACGTTGCAAAGGATATGATTATAAGCATTCGTCAGATTAAAAAGGATTCCTATATCAACAGCGCAACGGTTGAGTCAATCAGCATTGACGATGAGCTGTATCTTGTGATTTCTCACAGCGATTCGGAGTATGACGGAATGAAGTTTGCCTTGTCGGACAATGTTGCGGTGTATAAGAACAATGACAGATCGGACCTGTCAAAAATCTATAAGGGTGACAAAATTGACTTAACTCTCGAATACGGTCAGGTTACGAAAATCGTGGCTCTTTCCAATACAAAAACCTATGAGGGAACCATATCCGAGGTTGTTATTTCGTCAAATCCCGTATTAAAGGTAAAAATCAACGGCGAGATTGTTTCCTATGACATTGTTCCAAATATTGCCATAACAGTTAACGGAGAAGAGGGTACTCTGTACGACTTAAGAGTGGGCGATACGGTAAAGGTAACAATAGAAAGCGGTGCCGTACTGAAAATCGTTACTACCGCCGCTGCTGTTTCCTCCGAGCCGGTTTCGGGCGTTGTTGAAATTGTAAACACCTCTATGGGCTTTATTAAAATAAACGGCGAAACAATTTTCTGCAAGGACGGTTCAACCACCTTTATTAACTCAAAGGGCTCATCAAAGTCAATGAGAGATCTTAAGGAGGGCATTACCGTTTCCGTAAGAGGTTCAATGCAAAACGGTGCTTACAATGCTTCTCTTATTATCATTGAAGAGTAAGTTTGAATAAAATCGCCCATCTCACCACTTTTTGCTCGGGGCGGTACAAAAAGTACAGCACCGCTCGCTTCAAAGCGGCGACCTGAACGATTTTCTTCCAAACTTGGGTTTGTGAAAGGAATTAATGATTACAATAATGGCAGTGCGTATTTCGTTGAATAACGGAAAAAGGTTTAAATTGACTGCTGCGGTAATTGCTGCCGCAGCAGTTTTTTAAAGCAAAACCAAAAAAGAGGTAAAGACTTATGGGTAAGTTTAAAAAATATAATATGCTTTTTGCTGTATTTATTCTTTGTGCAGCTCTTATAATAATTTATAAATCAATTGACAATTTAAGCTCTGTAAAGGAATATATTGCAGGAATTTTGAAGGTGGTAAAGCCCTTTTTGGTTGGCTTTGTTATCGCTTATGTTCTCAATATGCCCTGCAAGGGAATACGAAAAAGGCTGGCGGCGTCAAAAAACAAATTCATTTCCTCAAAAAGCAAGGGCATAAGTATTTTGTCGGTTTATCTTTTGGCGGTATTGATTATAGTTGTTGTTGTCCGTGCCATAGTTCCTGCAATTTACTCAAACGTTATGGATATGTACAACAATGCGCCAACATATATTAATAAAATAATGGTTTTTGTGGATTATTGGCAGACAAAGCTGGGAATAAATCTTTTTTCGACAGAGAAGGATATTACGGCAGGGAAAATGCTTGAGGACTTTTTGAAAAGCTTTTCGCTGACGGAATTTTCAAAATATGCCCAGGGAGTAATTAACATAACCTCAGGTGTCATAAATACCTTTATTGCCCTGATTGTTTCGGTTTATATGCTTATTGATTCGGAGCTGATAACCAACGGAATAAAATCGGCGCTGTCGGTAATGATAGGGGACAACAGAACCGAAAAGGTGATTAATTACTGCACAAAGGTTAATAATATATTTTCAAAGTATATTTACTGTCGTGTGATAGATGCGGTGATTATTGCGGTTCTTGCCACGCTGGTGCTGTGGGTTTTAAGAGTGAAATACGCTCCTGCTCTGGGCTTTATGATAGGCTTTTGCAATCTTATTCCTTATTTCGGCTCAATTATAGGAACTGTTGTGACAATGCTTATCACCCTTGTTACGGGAGGACTGGCAAAAATGCTCTGGACAGGCATTTCCCTGCTTGTTATGGAGCAGATTGACGGAAATTATATAGGCCCGAAAATTATGGGCGAAATGCTTGAAATAAGACCTCTTGTGGTTATCTTTGCCGTAACCGTCGGCGGAGGACTTTTCGGAGTTGTGGGTATGCTTATATCTGTGCCTGTGGCGGTTGTGCTGAAAATGATAATGGAGGATTATCTGACAGGAAAAAGAAACCGTATGAGGGGCAAAGAGCAGCCGCCGACGGAGGAAAGCAGTGAGGAGGAGAATGCCGGACAATGAATATAGCGGTTATAGGCGGCGGAGCCTCGGGGCTGACAGCCGCAATTTCTGCCGCAAGATGCGGCGCAGGAGTCACCATATATGAACGCTGTGACAGAGTCGGAAGAAAAATTCTTGCAACGGGAAACGGAAGATGCAATTATACAAACGTCAATGCGGATATCGGAAATTATCATGGAAAAAATCCCGACTTTGTAAAGGGAGCGGTGGACAGCTTCTGGGTTGAGGAAACAAGGGCATTTTTCCGGGAGCTTGGAATGTTGACAAGGGTTGAGGATATGGGAAAGGCTTATCCCTACAGCCTGCAAGCCTCGGCGGTGCTTGACGTTCTTCGGTTTGAGGCTCAGCGGCTTGGAATAAGCATAGTTACCGGCTTTGAGGTGTCGGAGATAAAAAGAACGGACAGCGGATTTTTGTTAAGAGCATACAGCGGAGAAAGGGCTGCCGCAGACAGGGTTATTCTGGCAGCAGGCGGAAAAGCCTCCCCCTCTCTCGGCTCAAACGGCAGCGGCTATGACATTGCCAAAGCCCTGGGGCATACCGTTACAAAAACCTTTCCCGCATTGGTACAGGTAAGAACCGAAACGGAGCTTGTAAAGGCACTTAAGGGAATTAAAACCGATGCTCGGGTGTGCTATAAAAACGGTAAAATCAAGGGGGAAAGTTTGGGAGAGGTGCTGTTTTGCGATTACGGTCTTTCAGGGCCTGCCGTTTTTAATATTTCAAGGCTTTGCTCCGAATATGAAAGGGGCGAAATAATACTTGACCTTTTGCCCGAAATAGATTATAACAGCTTAAGAGAGCTTTTGAAAAAAAGACGCTCTCCCGAAAGAAATCTCGAAGGCTTTTTTGTGGGAATGATAAATAAAAAAATCGGTATGACGGTGATGAAATATGCAGGAGCACTGCCCTATTCACGCAGTAGCGACACCCTGTCAGATAAGGAAATCAACAGCCTTTGCGAGGCCTTGAAGAGCTTTCGGCTTACGGTTAAGGGAACAATGTCATGGAATAACGCTCAGGTTACGGCAGGGGGTATTGCAACCGATGAGGTAGACGGAAAAACCTTTGAATCAAGACTTTGCCCCGGACTGTATATTGTGGGTGAAATTCTTGATATAGACGGTGACTGTGGGGGATATAATTTGCAATGGGCATGGTCAAGCGGCTATATTGCAGGTCAAAACGCAGGGGCGGAATAAGTTAAGAGAGAAGAGAGAAAAGATAAGAGATAAGAGAAACGGAAAGTTTTCCTTGCGGAAAACTATAATTTTAACGCGTTTGAAGGTGCCGCCATATGCCTTGTGTACGCAGGGTATAAAAAACGTGCAAGATGTTCAAATTTTGGGAGTCAATATACTATATGCGAAGAAAGGAAGATATAAAATGCTTAAGGTTAACAATCTTAGATTTGAAATTTCCGAAAAGCCCGAAAAGGCTCTTATCGCAAAAAAATGCGCCATTCCGGCAGAGGACATAGTTGACTTTACCATAACAAAGAAATCGGTTGACGCAAGAAAAAAGAAGGACATACACTATGTGTATTCCTTTGCTCTTGCGCTTAAAAACGAAAAGCGTTACAAGAGGTGGTTTGAGGAGTATACAAAAAGCGGATTTGCTCCCATGCCGGGCAGAAAAGCAGAGAGGTCGCCGATTATTGTGGGAGCAGGTCCGGCCGGGCTTTTTGCCGCACTTTTTCTTGCAGAGAGCGGAATAAAGCCCATACTTATTGAAAGAGGCGCAGAGGTTGACGAAAGGATAAGGGCGGTTGATGACTTTTGGGAAAAGGGAATATTTTCCGAAAAAACCAACGTGCAGTTCGGTGAGGGCGGCGCAGGAACATTTTCGGACGGAAAGCTGACAACGGGCATCAATGATATACGGCTTGAATATATAAAGGAGCAGCTTGTGAAATACGGCGCTCCGGAGGATATTCTCTATCTTGCAAAGCCTCATATCGGTACAGACAGGCTTTGCGAAACGGTGAAAAACATCAGACGGAAAATAATAGCCCTGGGCGGCGAGGTGCGGTTTAATACTCGGCTTACGGAGCTGATAATTTCGGAGGGAGAAATTAAAGGAGCAGTATGTGAGCATGAGGGCGAGGAAATCGTTATTGAAGGTGACAGCATAATTCTCGCTGTTGGTCACAGTGCTCGTGACACCTTTGAAATGCTGAAAAAATCGGGTATAGAAATGGAAAGAAAAACCTTTAGCGTGGGCGGAAGAATTGAGCATCTTCAGTCGGACATAGGCAAAAGCCAATACGGTGAGCTTTACAAGGAGCTGCCCCCTGCCGATTACAAGCTGGCGGTAAAGGACAGCCGGGGAAGGGGAGTGTATACCTTTTGTATGTGTCCCGGAGGAGTTGTGGCGGCGTCTGCGTCGGAGAGGGGCGGCGTTGTTACAAACGGAATGAGCCGATACAGCCGCAGCGGAGAAAACGCAAACAGCGCAGTGCTTGTTACGGTAAATCCGGGGGATATTCCCGGTGATGACGTGCTTGGGGGAATATATTTTCAAAGGGATATTGAGCAAAGAGCGTATAAGGCGGCAGGGGAGAATTACTTTGCGCCCGTTCAGCTTGTGGGGGATTTTCTCAAAAACAGAGTGTCGGCAGGCTTCGGCAGGGTAAAGCCTACCTATAAGCCGGGGACGGTATTTTGCGGTATAGACGATATTCTGCCCGGGTTTGTATGCGATTCCCTGAGAGAGGCTTTGCCGCTGATGGCAAAAAAGCTGTCCGCCTTTTCGGACGGTGAGGCGGTTATTACCGTTCCTGAAACAAGAAGCTCGTCACCGGTGCGGATTTTAAGAGATAAAAGCACACTGCAAGGGTCGGTAAAGGGACTCTACCCCTGCGGCGAGGGCGCAGGCTATGCCGGGGGAATAATGTCCGCCGCCCTTGACGGTATAAGATGTGCAGAAGCGTTTATTAACAATAATTCACTATAGACCGATAATTTAACGGCTTACCGCCGCAAAGGATTTTTGCAATAAATCCCCTGACAAGGAATTTGCCTGGGGGCTTTATATATATTTTATTTTTGGAGGAGATAGTAATGTTAAAAGGAATCAACAATTTATTAACACCCGACCTTTTGAAGGTTTTAATGGAAATGGGACATGGCGATGAGCTGGTAATTTCGGACGGGAATTTCCCTGCCGCGTCAATGGCTAACAACCTGGTAAGGCTGGACGGAAACAACGTTCCCGAGGTGCTTGACGCAATCTTAAGCGTTCTGCCTCTCGACCAATATGTTGAGGAGCCGGTGGCTTATATGGACGTTGTGCCGGGGGATGATTTTGTGCCGGTAATCTGGGACGAGTATAAAAAAATCCTTGACAAATATGAGCCGGGAGTTAAGATTGAGCATATGGAACGCTTTGCTTTTTATGAAAGAGCAAAAAAGGCATATGCGGTTGTGTATACAAGCGAAAAATCAAAGTATGCAAATGTGATTTTGAAAAAGGGCTGCGTGTGATAAGCGGCAAAAAGGATAGTAAAGTCGGGCAATCCGACGCAAAAGGGGGAGTTGCTGTTTTGCAGCCCTCCTTTTGCGTTGACGGAAGCTGAAAAATAAAAGGAATGATAATAAATATGAAATATGGGATAATTGATATCGGAACGAATACAATACGTTCGGTAATATATAATGAAGCCCTGTCGCCTGTGGCTGAAAGGGTATGGGAATCAACAATTTTGCGCCACACAGACAACGGCAGACTGACCGATGAGGGAATTTCGGCGCTTTGTGACAGTCTTAAAGCTTCCCTTGAGTTTTTTTCGGAAAACAATACCGACAAGATTTTATGCTTTGCAACGTCAGCAATGAGAGATGTGTGTAACTTTGATGAGGTTAACGGAGCGGCAAAGAGCAAATGCGGCATTGAAATTGAGCTTTTGAGCGAAAAAGAGGAGGCAATGAGCGATTTTTATTCTCTGAAATTACAGCTTGGAGAGGACATAAGCGGCGCAGGAGCAGATCTTGGGGGCGGCAGCTGTCAGGTGCTTACCTTTGAGAACGGCAGGCTTGTATATTACTGTTCACGAAAATTGGGGGTTAAACGGCTTTATAATGCTTTTGGCGAGCTGAACAGGGAAAAGGAAAGCAGTGTGAGAGAATTTATCAAAAAAAGTATTGCAGACCTGCCTGTGAGGGAAAGCAAGGTATTATATGTAATGGGCGGAACATCAAAAAAAATCAGTAAGACTGCCGCAGGGCTTTTCGGTGCAAAGACCGTTACCGCAGGCGTACTTTTCGATATAATAGAGGAATATTATGCCGCAACGCCGGACTATAAGGCTTTGGCAGGCAGTGAGATATATAAAATTCCGTACGGTGCGCTTGTTTTTCAGGAGCTTTGCGCCTATTTCGGAGCGCAGGAGCTTGCTGTTATGAAGGGCGGAGTGCGTGAAGGCTATGCCGCCTCACGTCTTGCAGGGGCATAAAGACAGATAGGTCACTCCTGAGAGTGACCTACGGTAATCTATGTGTTGCCCAATTAATAATTTTCCTTTTTAATTTCAAAATAGCTTTGTGGGTGATTGCATACGGGACAAACCTGGGGAGCAGAGGTGCCAACAACAATGTGACCGCAGTTTCTGCACTCCCATACCTGAACGCCGCTCTTTTCAAATACCTGCTTTGTTTCAACATTGTTAAGCAGTGCGCGGTATCTTTCCTCGTGAGCCTTTTCTATTGCGGCAACACCTCTGAATTGAGCTGCCAGCTCGGTAAAGCCCTCCTCCTCGGCCTCTCTTGCCATACGATCATACATATCGGTCCATTCTGCGTTTTCGCCCTCTGCGGCATGAAGAAGATTTTCGGGAGTGTCACCAAGCTCTCCCAATGCCTTGAACCAGAGCTTTGCGTGTTCCTTTTCGTTTTCCGCTGTTTTTAAAAACAGCTCTGCAATCTGCTCATAGCCTGCTTTTTTGGCTACAGATGCAAAATAGGTGTATTTGTTTCTTGCCTGGGATTCGCCTGCAAATGCCTCCCAAAGATTTTTTTCCGTTTTTGTTCCCGCATATGGATTTTTCATAGTCAACTACCTCCTAAAATTTAGTGTTAAAACAATATATAATAATGATAATCATTATCATTATTTAAAATTATATCATAATTATTTTTGCAAGTCAATAGTTTTTTTGAAAATAAATTGCTTGGGCGGCAGTTCTTTTTCTTGCTTTTTGTTAACATAATACAACAAATCGGAATATTATGTAAAAGCAGATAGTTTCTGCAATAAATATAAAAGGAGCGATTTTTATGGAGGATAACAATAATTCCATGTCCTGCCCCGTAAAGGGCTGCGGCTGTGTGGGATATGCCTATGTACCCATTCAATATCTGAATGAGATTTATTCCGCTTGTGAGGGACTGAAAAACGGCACATTATTTCCCGAGCTGAATCTCTCGATAGATGAATACGGAAGGGTTTGCAAAGCAGTGGGAGGCGATGTCTGATGGAAAGAGCGGCTCTGCTGAAGCAGGTGCAGTCATATCGCTTTGCGGCTTATGATATGCTCCTGTATCTCGATACGCATCCCGATGACAAAAAGGCTTTTGCACTTTTTAAGGAGCTTGTGGCAAAATCAAAACAGTTGACTGATGAGTTTCAGGAGAGGTTCGGCCCTCTTACAGCTCTTGCGTCGGCTAACAGCGCAAGATTTGATTGGATCGACTCCCCCTGGCCGTGGGAAAAGGAGGCGAATGGATAATGTTCAGCTATGATAAGTTTTTGCAATACCCGATAAATATTAAAAAATGTAATCCTCAGCTGGCTAATATTATTATTACTCAGTACGGCGGTGCGTACCAAAATGTTAGAGTAGCCTTACTAACGCCTCCAAAATACGCATTTTAGGGACTTTCCGTCTTTTCCTCCCTTTATGATTTCTTTAAAAATTGTCCTTGCCATGTTGTTCTTTTCTACATTACTTACATCAGCATCTTTCAAAATCTCGGTCAATCTGCGAAGTTCTTTCTTGTCAATTGGGGCTTCCTCTTCAGGCTCATCTTCTCCGGTTGTTTCAAGCATTTCTTTTAACTTTTCTATCTCATCAAGAATAGATTTTTTATTTTCCTTATATTCTTCCAAAGTGTCAACACCATCTTCATAAGCTAATTTAACTCTTTCTAAACGAATCTCAAGTCTTTGAATCTGTGTTGAGATTATTTTGCTGTCATCATTAGAAGTTATCTCCTCGATTAATTCAGGTTCAGCAAAATTAAGTTCTACGTTTGGGAGTTCCATATCAGATAAAATATCAAGAATAATATCAGATGCTTTTTCGGCTTTTATATAACCAACACCTTCGCATTTTCCTCTGCTTCGTTCTGAACAACCGAAGAATCCACTCTGATAAGACAAAACTTTGCCACACTTTTCACATCTGAGAAGTCCTGTCAACCAATGGGACAATCCCTTTCTATCAGGATTATAGTACTTCCGGAATCGTTCTTTTTGTGCCTTCATTTTTTCTTGAGCTTTATCCCAAGTATCTATATCAATAATAGATTCGTGGGGACCATCGGTTATAATTGCAGTTTCTGCCATGTAATTTCGCGACAGCTTACCGTCAGGATTCCAACGGGTTTTACCTATGTACAAAGGATTATTAAGCCAATATTCTACGGTTCTGTTTTCGATCTTGTTTCCACGGTGGGTTCTTACTCCCATAGCGTTCAAAGCTTTTGCAATTGTTAAAAGACCTTTACCGTTTACATAATCGTTGAAAACCTTTCGTATAATTTCTGCTTCTTCAGGAACAACAATATACTCACCGTTTTCCACTTTGTAACCAAAGCCGGGTATTGAAAGAACACCGCCTCTTTTTGCTTTTTCTGTCATTCCTCGTTTTACTTCTTCTGCAAGGTTGATACTGTAAAACTCATCCATTGCTTCTATGATGGCTTCAATCAGTATAGATAATTTATCATCACCAATGTCTTCGCTGACCGATACAACATCAATATTATGCTCTTTTCGAAGCATAGATTTATAAACGATACTGTCTTCACGGTTACGTGCGAATCGGCTGAATTTCCAAACCAAGATAACGTCAAAAGGCTTTGGATTTCGCTTTGCAAGACCTATCATTTCGTTAAATGCAGGTCTGTTTTTAGTTTTTCTTCCGCTGATGCCTTCATCTACAAATATAAATTCTTTTGGCAATAAAATTTGATTTCTTTCCGCATAGAGTCTTATTTTCTCTAACTGACTGGCAGGACTGTATTCAGCCTGATCATCAGTAGAAACTCGTATGTAAGCTGCCGCTACTTTCATTTTGTTTACCCTCCTTCCCTGAAAAAACGGCAACTATTTATTCTATACGATTATTGTATCAATGCCGCTTTTTGAAATCAAATTTTTTTGCTTTGAATTTTTATTTTTCTGTTGTAGTATTCAAAGAGTGCTTGTTCTTCAAGCTCTCTTTTCCAATGTTCCATATCCTTTTCATTTAAGTTTGTGAGCTTTACCTCTTGCTCATCATCACTTGCTACGAAGAATTCAACTTTATATTCATCCATTTCTACCACCTCTCATAATTTTATGATATAATTCTTCTTTGCATAACAACTCATATACAGATTGTTTATATCTAAAAAACAGATGACAGTTTGCAAAACTGTTCCATAGGAATCCCACCTTCCCGGCATCCGCCCAGACTGCTATCATTGCCTGCGACGCTTTTAACGTTCGGACTGTGACTTAGCAGAAGTATCATTATGTGTATCTGTTTTTGTGTTATACTGCAACGCCGTTATCTTGCGTGCTTTCTTTGTCAAGGTTCAATCATATTTCTTTTTATACGATGATAATAACAGTCAAAGGTAACAAAAACTTATACCTTTGAAAAGATTTTATAATTTTTGCTTTTGTGACTTCATCTTAGCAGCCAAAGGTATCAAAAAGTGATACCTTTGAAAAAAATCTTTAAAAAAGTTTTCGACATATTTTTTTAGCTTCAGGATAATGATATCAAGCAAAGGTGAACGAAACCTTCACCTTTAAAAAATTCATTTATAAAAACACCTCTCATAAGTAACCAGAAAAAACAGCCATTTTCCAACCCCCTTTCTTGAAAATTCCTTAAAAAGTCGCCCGACACAATACGACATTTGCTAGCAAATAATAAAAACCCTCTCATAAGTAAGGACAAATAAAAGCAATTTTTGAAGCCCTTATTTAAAAAAACTTTAAAAAATCGTTCGACACAAATTGCTATTTCTCCAACAGTTCAAAAAAAACACCCCTCATATACCAACAGAAAAAAGGGCCATTTTTCAACCCCTTTTTTGAAATTTCTTTAAAAAAATCGTATGGCACGATTCGACATCTATGAGTATTTCTCCTGATTTTAAGCACAAAAAAAGACCGGCATAAACCGATCCTTAAAACACAACAGCGACTGACATCCGTCAGCCGCCGTTTGCATATACTATTTACATTTTACATTGTAACATACCTTGATAACCAATTGCAATTCAAAAACAGTACAAATTTAGTACAAGTTTTTATCTATACTATCATTTAGTAGTTTTTTAACAATTGCATCTAATATATCAAGAATTTTTCTATCTTGAAACAATTTTTCATATGACTCTTTTTGCTGTGGTTTTTTTGTTTTTAGACCAATGCATTCAGACCATACAACATCATACATTTCACACGAAAATGGAAATGATATAGGAAAAACGAACCCACCTGTTCGTTTTGTTATGCTTACAAAGTTTGGATTATGTTTTTGAAGATTGTTTACATATTTTAATGCTTGCACTGTTTCAGTTTCTTGCATACGCCCAACTTCTATAAGTTTATCAATATAACATACAATTGCGTGAACCGTTGCTGATAAGTAGGCATTTATATATTTTAGTTCACCCATCCACACGCCATCGTTAACATACTTTTTGATTGCATCACTTAAATTAGCGAAAAGTATCTCTATGTTGCTTTTTAAGATTTTCTCTGAATTCTCATGTAATATTTTTTCCATAAAACACATCCTACTAAACTTTCCATTCATCTTCAAAATCCATTAGTGACATCGGCAATATTAACTTACCTTTGGCATCTTCTCTTTTCGGGATTTCCTCAATATTTACACAGAAAGCTAAACTAATTATTGCCTCCCTCAAAATTTTTAATAATTCAAATGTTGCATCATACAATTCGTTTTCACTTACATATAAAGCTAGCCCATCTTCCCATTCTTCAGCATTATTAAAAAAACTACTTGTAACTTTCACATACTTGTGTTCCAATGCATTTCTGATATCACTGATTCTTTTAAGTTGTGGATTTGGGGAGTCTTCAAATTTTTCAAAAAAGTCTTTGCTAATCCAATACAACGACGATAGAGCAATATTATTTTGCGGTTTAAGAATGTTTTTAAACGAATATTTTTTCTTGCCATAACCGACAGATTCGTTCCAAATAGTTCTAAAATTAATATCTCGTTCTTTAATACCAATGTCAAAATAATGTTCAATGAAAAATGCAATTTTATCAAACATCCCGTATAATGTTTTAAATGATGTTTTAAGTTTTTCCACTCTAATGCAATATTGAGTATAATCAGTATTTGACAATATGTATGTTTCTTTATCTGTAAAATGTACTTTTCCGTCTGAATTTACAGTTTCATAATATAAATGCCGCGCATAAATATATTCCTGCTTCAATTGAGCAAACATACCGTGAAATATAGGTTTATGATGAACTTTGACGATCATTTTAGGTAATTGAATTGTATCTCCAGCAAAAGCCAGTTCCAAAACCGGCAAGTCATTAGATGGATGTAAAAACAAACCGTTCGTTAAGCACCATTTTCGGTATTCATATTCTTCTAAATCTGAATATGTGTATTCTTTGAATTCTATCTCGTCTTTAAGCACATAATCAACGAATTCTTGTGGATACTTTTTCATTGCAGACTTAAAATATGCTTTTGCTGCAGAATGAGTGTTGGGATCATTACTTTTACACGCTTTGTATAGCATTTGACATCCAAAATAATGAAAGTCTTCTTGACGCCCTTCATCAAAATCAAGAGAACCACAACTTTGATATATTCTACCTAAGTTTCCCAAAGCCATCCCAAAATCATCATGTAAAGTCAAAACCTTTTTCAATTGTTCAATAGCTGAGATTTTTCTTCCAATATGATCTAATGTATTTGCATAATTAGTATATAATATCTCTTTTAAACTTATAAGGAATGGTTTAAATTCAGGTTTATCATACTCTTCATTTTCAATTAATCCGATACTCCTCCTGAAAAAATACAGTTGCTTTTTCAAATAATCTTCTTTGAGAGCTCCTTCTAATTTTTGCATATCTCCATACACAGTACCCAGGGAGTAATAGATCATAGCCTTAGAAGCATCGTCTTCGGTTTCAATTATAGATGTAGCTTCAGCAATTAACTCTTTTAATTGAACCTCATCTTGTGCAATTGTTGCCGTATCAAATCTATCGGATAAACTCAATGCGGTTTTAGAAAAAGGATTTACATATTTTAGTGAGTTCATAATTCCCCCTATAGATTGCTAACACGCTTACTCCATCGGCTTAATCATGGATTCGATAAATGCGATTTCTTCATCAGTTAATCCATACTTGGCATACAAGTCTGCATCCGTCCATGCTCTTGAGAAATCTTGCACAGGAATGAACTGATATGTTTTTCCGGTTCCGTGTTGGCTAATTTTTGCCAAACTGAGCAAGAATCGTGCAAATCTTGTTCTCAAATATTCAGCCAAGTTGTTTGCCATAACCTCATTGAGATTCTGATCTGCTCCTACAACAAGATATGTTTCGGTGCAGATAGTTTTTGGCGCACCAACAAAGGAATTTTGATTGTCATCATTCAACTCTGTTCCTATGTTATTAGATTCCGGAACATAGACCTTCCAATTATCAATCCACTCTCTATGGCTCGTTATTTCCTCATCTTCAACATAGCCGACATTTCCGCCGCGACCATAGCAAACAACGGGATTCTTCAGACCACTGTTGGTCTTTCTGAATTTCGGATCATTGATAAAGAATGTTCTAAAGCCAAATGCTTTAGCTGCAGAAATATGATTATTAAGAGTATCAATATCTTCATCGGCAAAAATCTTTTCTAAAATGTCAATTGCTTGACTGTATCTTATGAAAATGTCAAGCTCCCTATACTTTAATTTGCGTGTAGCCGTTGTAACAACACCTTCGCCCTGATGGGAAACAACACGAACACTTGAATTCTCATCCGTGTTCTTATAATCCCAAAGCAAATAGCAAACGCCACCACGATTGTTTGTATCGGGAAATACTTCCTCGGGATGCAAGAAGTCGTGAAGTTCGGCGATGCTTGTATCATTGAGCATGTCGTTTCTAAATTCGTCTAATCCTTTGCCGCCTGCATACCAACGGGTAGGCATAATCAAAGTCATAAAGGATGGTTCAATCTTCTTTGAAATATCTACAAAGTTATGGTATATCGGACGGGCACTTGCCTGTGCGCCACCATCACTAACTTGGTAAGGAGGATTACCTAATACTACATCAAAATTCACTATCTCATCTCCTTCTATAATTTTTTCACCTATTTTTATACTATTAAATGACTTGTTTTGTTTTAAAAATTTAGTAATGGTTTCATAATCAATTTTGTCATCTCCAAATGTTAACAAATCATAAGCATTGAAATTTCTCGCTAGATTTTCCTCACTTAAATCTAATTTCTCATATATAAATCTCGTAAATTCGTATGCGATATTAGACGTAGGGATTGAATAAATACTATTTTTGATTACTTCCTTAGATACGCCTAACGATTCAGCACGTCTATAAATAGCAACAGCGAACTCACCCATTTTAGAAGCAATATCCAAAAACTTATTGCCACTTTCAAAGACTTTTTTGAAATCGTCTTCCGGGATTAAATCAACCATTTCTTTTGCAATTCTTTGTGGAGTTACCACTTCAGAATCGCTAATTTTTCCAAATCTTTGAATGGCTGTTGTTGCACGTTTAATAGGATCATCGTTGCTATCTTCATACTCGTGAGACAAACGGTATAAATCATATATTTTGTTATCTAAAGAACGCAAAGCTGTGCCAGACATATTGTTCTTGAGAAATTCAACAAAATCTTTATTCATACCAAGATTGTTAAAAACTCTCTCGTTCTCAGTATCACTTAAACTTTCAATTACTGCACTAAGGTTTCTAATCTCTTTCTCGCCTTTGCTAAGAAATGCATAAAAGAGAATTCTACGATAATATGAGCGGCATTTTTTGATAAAGACTTTTACATCGGTTTCTTTTTCTTGCGTTTCACCAGTGCCGGTATTATCGTCTTGTCTTGTTTCATGATCATCATCGGAAGTTTCATCAGTCTCTCCGCCAGTGTGGATGTCATCATCGCCCAGATCGGTTTCATCGCCTGAATAAGCTTGCTCTGCAAACCCTTTGCCTGAACCTATTTCAAATTCCTTGTCAATTACATTCTTTACATTCTCAAAGTTTATTAGATTTTCATCAACAATAATATCATTAGCGGCTTCAGTGATGCCACGATTGGTTGAATATTCACTAACAGCTTTAAGGATATCGCTTGGTTCGACTTCAACTAATTTGTTCTCTGATATATGAATAATGGGTGAAACTTCGAGATCTCGCTTGATTCTCGCCTCACTTTCATCATTACCACCATCAGCTGTATTGATATTATTAATACGTGATTTTGTCTCTTGCAGATAAAACATTCTCTGAGGATTGAAGTCGACCAAAAGTGTTTGAGGTTTCATATCTTTTTTGATAACCTTTTTAACCTCTTCGCCATCAACCAATTCTTTTCCTTCGTATTCAACTACGTATTGGCTTTGAAGTCTGAATATTGCTTGGTCGTAATCTTGTGGAGATGCGGTATCTTTCAAGAAAATCATAGTATCCCATTGAGGTACAGTACAACCCGTAAGCATACGATTTACAGTTAAAGTTATAGTCTTTTTATCTTCTGATTCGCAGGTCGCAATCTTGGATTTTACTTCTTGAATTTTCGTGTACTGGGAGTTGAGACCGGAAATATTTATTATTTCGTAATCGGAAAGATTTTTTAAAGCATCTTTATTATCGTTTATCAGCTGTTCCATTGCATCACAAGACGCACAGTAGGGCATAACCATAACCATATGACGGCAAAGTTTACCCTCTTTTATGCGCTCATTGTCAAGGAAGGATAAAACATTCCTATCATTTTTAGTTCCGTCAATGCTTTGGAGAAAATCTAAAACTTCGTTTTCGTATTCGAATTTTTGATATTTACCTTCATCATCTTTTTCAATTGACTGAGGTGCAAAAAGTGCAGATAAATGATATGAATATCCTTGTTCTTCCAGTTCCTTTATCTTGCTCATGGAAGACTCGTTCAAATTGAACGCAAAGCGAACCATTTGTGGGAAACCATAATAAGGATTATCCCATTCTTCTTTACCGGTTTCTTCCTGTTTGCCACCAGCAATATTTTCTTTATACCATTTTTCTTTTTCGCTAATTATATCAGAATATTGGCAAAAAGATATTACATCTTCCTTTTCAAACTCACTGCCCAACAATATGCGATAAGGAGTTCCAGATAAATGAAGTTTTACCTTTACGTCTAATCCTTTTGTTTCTTTCTCGAGTTCTTTTTCGGCTTTATCCACTTGTAGACTGCCTAATGCTTCGCTATTAATTCCATCCGCATTTTCTATCTGTTTTAATGCAGTATCTTCTTTGTAATGAGCATCAGCAATTACTTTTCCGAGTGTTTCAGCTCTTGCACCAAAATGGGTTTCATCAATAATCATCAAATCGATTTTGGACTCGAACAGTTCGGAAAAGCGTTTTTTCTCTTTCGATAAATCCTGCAAAGTAAGAAACAGGACTATACATTTTCCGCTACTTTGAGCATCGGAGATTGCTGTATCGTTTTTCTTTAATTTTTTAGAATTTAAAAATACAAAATTCGCAAATTGCCGCGGTTTTTGAACATTTTGCTGCCATTCATCTGCAACATCTGCTTTTCCCGATACAACCAAAACAAATTTTGCGTTCATTGCTTTTGCGCAACACAAAGAGGTAAAAGATTTACCAAAACGCATTACTGCATACATTAGCAAATTACTTCTACCGTTTGCTTGAGCTTGGTTAAACTTATCGATAGTATCTGTTTGAAGAGGTCTGCGAGGTTCCCAATCAAAACTATCTCTTTTATATTCCGTTTCAACTGTGGCTCTATTTCCAATTGCATAATAAATATACTTTGTATAATCTTTTTCGCTTGAATCAACGATATCTGCAATGGCTTTTTCAACATCTTCTTTGGAAGCATCCTTAAAAAACTCTTTAGAATATGGTTTATCCGGATAAACACCTCTTGTTAATCTCGTTTTTCCGTTGTCCTCAAGATAACTATGGACAGAATAATCTCTAAAATAAATATCTTTTCCCGCTATTTCGGATGACCAATCTCCAACGTGTTTTAAGTCACTAAAGCCTGCCTTCTTCCACTCGTTTAATCGTTCGTCAACTGAGCGAAAAGTATCTCCCACTTTAAGATATTTAGGAATGGTATCGGTTTCAAACGCGTAGATTTTGGGTTCAATTCTACCGAAAACCACTTTCTCAATGATTGTATCATCTATATTGAAATTATTTATCATAACTCTTTCTCCTTTAATAACGATACAAACTTTGTCGTTTTATTTCCTTTCCAGTCTTTTATAACACAATAAATACCTGTATGAGCATACGGATCATTTTTTGCGCATCCGGGACAAGGTTGTTTTTCTGTGGAAAGGTCAAACAAGGAAAGTTGGTTATCCTCTTTGTCTTTACAACTTCCAGGGATAACATATTTAAGACCATCCATCTGCCAAATATTCCACGATATAATCGTTGCAATTTCTTTCAAATATTCCTTAATCGGGAAAACACCGAATTTGCTCTCATAATAATCAACAAATGTAAATAACAAATTTTCTCGTGCTAATAACAAATTATCGCCTTGCCATTCAAATCCATATGTGCTTTGGAATGCTTTTTTTGCCCAATCATACCACTCTGGCTCCGAATCAATATTTTCAGATAAAACTCTCATCTTGCGATCAAGCAATCCAATACGTTGCGAAATTTCTATTCCTTCTCCTGTTACAGTATCATATCTACTGACTAAATATGGAGCTTCGCCACAAGTGATTTCTAAGCGAACATCGTTGATATAATCTTGCCAAGTTCTATTTGTTGACGTAGGAAATTGAATTGGTTCAGAAGTAGAAATCCAAGTTTTATCTATTTCCGTATTGAAAACTCCTTCAATACCAAACCACGCGTTGTCAACAAGATTATTTTGTTTATTGCATATCCAAGATGGTGTAAAAACCTCTGCCTTATTGCGAATTCTATCAGCTTGTTCTTTTTTTGATTTTTCAGAGCGTGGTTTAATAACATTTCCATGATACCCTGTAATAGATTCGACTGTAATATAATCGTTGTTATTATATCCATATCCTCTATCCGAATAATTATCTGTAGCCCAAATAATGTTTTTACCGGATGTTCTATCTTTGAGAAGGATTGTCAATAAGTCTTTATTAAGTTTATATATATAATTTTCTTTTACATCAATCGAATTTTTCTCCATATTAACCCTCTTGATTATTATTTTCTCACATAAGTTGTACTATAAACAGTACAATAGTATTCGTGCATTCACCAACAAATCTTCAATCTTGTATCCAGTTTTTTGAAAGTAAATCCGTGCGATTTTATCTCAATATATTTATGTTCTTGATTCAGTTGTCACACTATTATAGTTCTTCGCTAATGTATATCGTATCTCCGTTTTTGTCCTTTTCAAAACGCCCTATTGTATATTCTTGTGCAAATAGATTACAATGCCATTTTCCAGGGATTCTAGATACTTTGTCTGATAAGGAGGTTATAATTAACACAAATGTTTCTTTATATCGCTTTGAGAAACGATTTTCCAAATATAATTCTATCGTTACCCTATGGCTTATTAACCCTGTCATAAACTCTGGAGAAGCGTAGAATATAAATGTATCCTTATCACCGGGGGCTAAAGTCATTTTCAGATTTTCTTGATTAACAGCTACTTTTCCCCAAGATATTTCTTTCTTTTCTGTTTTACCACGTCCATATTCAACAGTGATACAAGATTCAGAAGTGTTGGTTAATTCTATTTCTAACCCCAAAGCTTTCCCTGGCTTATACTCACCAATTTGAATATATTTTTCGTTTGGATCATTCACCAGCTGTTCATTTTCAATTTCATAAGCTTTCCAGTTGCTAACTAATACAAAAGGTCTTAATTCTAATCTGTATCTGTCTTTTTCCAGTTCGATTACTTTTTCTGACAATTTATTTGCTTTTTGCGACGCTTGCAATGCAAGAATACCAAGAATAACAGTACCTACAAAAGAAAGCATTGTCCCTACATATCCTAACAATTCGCCAGCTGTCCATTCTGCAACTAAAAACTCAAATCCACTATACCATTTGAAAAGGCAATGTATTATTAGCAATGGAACAACAAAACATATCAAAGCTGTTAGTATAATTGTTTTCTTGTGCTTTTTTAATATTTCAAATACTTCTTTCACTTTTTTCACCCATTTAACTATTTTATCTTTTAAAGGCAACTCTCTTAAAAGAGATTACTCTTCAGTATTATAGAATTCGTCTAACACATAAGTTTTAACGGGCGTTATGTATAACTCGTATTTAATAACCAACTTTACTAAATCATTTCCGTCAATTAATGTTATAGGTGAGCCTTCTCTTGCTGCTTGTCTTGCAGAATTTGTAAACCTACCATTGGTAATGAATACTCCATAGTCAGCTTGGTACTTATTCATTGCACCCAAAAACTGATTGATTTCCGGTTCCCTTACAGGCGCTACATTGTATCGCTTGCATTGAATTACGACTCTTGTCGTTCTAAAATCATTGACATCGGTATGATAACCATAGCCATCAATGCCACCATCATTACTGATTTGAACACCTTTTTCTGTAAATTCTACACCCATACGGTTAAGTAACGCCCTTGAAAATGCTTCAAATTTTTTAGGAGTCATTTTAGCGATTGCGGCAAGAAGTTTTTCCTTGAAACCATCTTTAATTTTTTCTTCTTCCTCAGGTTCTTCTTCGCTATCACTTATATCAACTACTTTATTCTTTTTATTATTTTGACTCAATTCTTCCCAATGCTTTTTTGATGTTTCAATAATGTCTTTCTGAACATCAAGACTATCAACATCAAGACATAATCCTTTGTCGGTCAATGTTATGGGAGAAGAGTCCGTATATGTAAGCAACTTATTAAAATATAAATCTTTAATAGCAAAATTGAATTTAAAATTAAACTCTTTATATTCGCTACCTGTCTTTTTAGATTTCTTTACTATTTCAGCATACTCAGCTATTTGGTCATCTAAGTCAGCAATACGTTCTTTAATTTCAGAACGTTCTAACTGTCCACCTGCTTCTTGAAGCACTTTTAATATGGGCTTTATAAGATATGCAATTTTTCCTTCTGAAGATAATTCTTTTATATTCATAATTTACTCTCCCTTAAATATTTATCTAATCTAGTATTTTCACACATTCTCCAACAAATCCTCAATCTTGCATCCAAGTGTTTTTGAAAGTGCAAGAAGAGTTGTTGTTGCTGCTTTGTTTATATCCTTTGCTTTCAGTTCATACTGTTGCAAGGTTCTTAAGTTTACCCCTGATTTTTCGGCAAGTTCTCTTTGAGAATAACCGATGTTTTTACGAAGTTCTTGCAATTTTGTTGTTGTGGTTTTTCTTTCAATTATTGAATTTACAACATCTACAAATTTATCTTCATGTGCTTCGTGAAGTGTAGGATATAACTTTTCAATTTCTTTGGCAGATACATTTTGAAAAATGTCTTTAAATGTTCTGCCTGTATGCCATTGATAATAAGCTACAATCCATCCACACCAATATTCAGGAGAACAATCATATTCTGTCTGTACTTCCGGAAGGTCTTGTTCAATACCTGCTTTTACAACAATTTCGTGAACAAGTTCGGTTCCTGATAATCCCGAAATGATTTTAGGCACACCATTTCCAAACTGTGTAGCAAATCCCGTTGTAACAAACAAATCAAAAAACTTTTGAAGTGTCATATTGCAAGCATTTACTGCATAATCTGTAGCTTCGCCAAGATTTCGCATTGCATCATCTAAATACTGCTCATCGTAAGCGCGCATCATCAGGTGTTACCTCCTCACGAATAATATCTCTCATATAAAGTCCATTTAAATCTTCTTTTTCAAGTTCAGCATTAAATGCTTCTCTTGCTTCGTCATCTCTTGCTTTACGCTTTGCGTAATAGATTGTGTTGTCGCAAACTTCATAAGACACAAATTTAATCTCATCGAATGCCTTTTTGCTCTTTAAAACAACCTGCTCGCCAAGCTTGCCAAGCCGCATAGCATAAGACAACTGATTGAGTGAAATTTCATTATTAACAAAAGCTCTTGCAAACGAGAAATAGGAATCATCTGCACGGTAGCCTATAATCGCATCATAGTCCTTTGTATCAGGCAAAAAATGCTCAATAAGCCATTCACGACCGCGTTTCATAACCGGTGTGGACAAACGAACCTTTCTGTGCTTCATCAGCATTGCAAGCCAATGTAAAATGGTATATTCATCAGATGAAAGATTCAAAACCTTAAGGTTTGACATATCAATCTCATATTTATTTACAAAGCCGTCCACATCTTCAGTACACGCCCACTCTTTTGCAAGTTCAATATGCTCTGTGCAATAAAATCCTCTGCCGTAATCGTTGTAGGTTTTCCCCTTACCAAACTGAGGTTTTTCAATAATTTCAGGCGAACCGTGATATATAGTAAGCTTACTCATCTCATCATCTCCGTACTTCCATAGAGTTATACACTTTACATTATACTCCCACAGAAGTATTTTGTCAATGGTTTTGGGAAAATAATTACTTATATTATGAAATTTTTTGTATCATCATTTCTGATTTTAAATTGGGGTATTAGGGGCATAGCCACTAACAAGGGATAATTTGACGGCAAATTTCCGTGCTTGCTAAAACAAATTATCATTGGCTTTTGGTCAAGACAAATGCCGTGCTTGCGAATGCAAGTTACGGAGTTTGGAATTGAGGGAGTACAAATGCCGTGCTTGCTGATACAAGCCACGCATTTGAAAAACTTCCGGGGGACCAAATGCCGTGCTTGCTAATGCAAAACCATTGTTTTTATTCCTTTGAACATAAAAAGAACACCCATCGTTTAGACAGGTGTTCTCTCCGCTAATATTAACTTTCGCGCGATAGTAAATAGACTATTATCGACTGACGGAATATTCCGGTAGCAAGTATCCTTTGCAAATTCTGTGTCATAGTCAAAGCTTGCATCGACGGATTGATAAATCTTTTCGTAGGCTCGCTTTTTAGCTTCATTATAATCCATTCTGCCGCCTCTGTATTCTTTCAAGACTTCGGTTATTATACTTCGTACATATCCCTCATTTTGAGTATAAAATTCAGGCCGTACGTACATATCACGATATTGGAAGATTGCATTGCTTGCAATCTCACTTAGTTGTGAGAAGCTATATCCGTTTGACCGTCCTGAGACAACCAAAACGAAAAATCTACGTCTTGCTTCAGCTTGTGCATCTGAAAAGCCGAGACCGCTTTGAACCTTATCAAGAATATCTGATATAAGCGATTCGGTATATTCCATACATTCAAAGGTTGCATTTGACGGAAGTGATTCCGGCGGTATCTCAGCAGCATTTACTGATGTTGAAATCATAAATAAACTCAAGAATAAAACAATAAGCTTTTTCATAAGCACCTCCTACAGATCTTTAAATATGCTATCATCACAGATTAGGCTATCGCATATCATCTGCACACCGAGACGGAAACCTATTTTAAAGTTTTCGATGCTCGTTATAGCGATTACTTCATCACTTGCATTGATAAGATCGTTCAGTAGATGCAGAGGTTTTCCTTTCAGCATTTTGTTCAGCTCATTTTCGCTATTGCAGAATCTGCGCATTGCTTTTGCGTAATCGGTATGTCCGTCGTAACGTTTCTCATTTGGATTGATATTGCCGTAGTAGAGTTCCTCAATGAAGTTCATTCTGACACCTCCTCGGCATACACAAACTCACGAAGAATTTGTTCTCTGACACATTGCCCGATATTATTCATCAGTCCGGTCCATTTGTAACGGTCTTGCTTCTTAAGCTCTTCGGTTACACCTTGAGCCGCAGCCATTTGTTTTACTCGTTCAATGTATTCCTTGTGGCAGGTTTCGTCCACCTCTGCAAGATGGTTTAAAAGTGTTCCTTTTATCATCATAGCGGAATATATACCGGGATGATAATTTTTAAGAAAAACCTTTCTCATTCTGCCATAAGAACCGATTGGCTTTTCGGGCGACTTTGGAACTGTTAAGTTAGGGATTAAAATGTTACCTTCATTTCTGTAAGTAATGTTCATTTGTTTCGACTCCTTTCGCTAATATTTTATCTTGGGTGTCACAAACTTTCAAAAATTTATCAGCGTTCGTTTTCTTTTTCCCGATTTTTGTGCCACTTCTGAATGAGTTTCATAACTGTATCCTCGATTTGCTCTTTTGTGTAGTTCTTTGGAAAGTATCTACGAAGCTTGTCCTCGTAGATAACGAGTTTTACTTTTTCTTCCTTTTCCGACGAAAGAATATTCTCAATCATTTTATCATCAAGATTACCTTCTTCAGCACACTTACGAAGTTTTACAGCTTGAGCAATTGAAGGTGGAGATTCACTCTCAATAACTTTATAAATTTCAGCTTGATGCTTTGTGCCAAGATATGAGAGTTCAACACCTGCACTCATTGCCATTTCATTTTTGTCAACCAATTCAAGTAATGGATCAATGAGGTTCGTAAGCCTTATGTATCTTTGAACTTGTCTGCCACTTTCTCCTGTTTCTTTACCGAGAATATCTGCACTTTCTAAATTCCCGACAATTTGTCGGGGATTTTCTTTTGATGGTCTACCTGCTTTTCTTTTCATAGCTTCAAGTTTTAATTTGTAGGCAAAAGCTTTCTCACTTGGCAGTATGTTTTCTCTTTGCAAATTACTATCTACAAGAAGAATGGCAGCAGTATCATCATCAAGATTTTTAACCACAACTGGAACTTCCTCAATTCTTAAAAGTTCGCAGGCTTTAACACGTCTATGCCCCGAAAGAATCTCATAACCACCTCCAGGATGAGGTCTTGCTATAATTGGTGACAACACTCCGTTTTGAGCTATACTTTCACAAAGCTCGTCCATACTGCTATCAAGAAGCACCTTAAACGGTTGCTCTGCATACGGTTTCAATTCTTTGATATCCATAGGGATTATTTCTTCCGTTTTTCTGTCTTTGTCATCCTTGAATAAATCTTCATAGCTTTTCAATCCTATGTTATTTACACTCATTATATCGCACCTCTTTTCATATCTTCTTTAACCCACTCTTCATAAAACGAATCTATCATTATGGGAGCATTGTATATTGCTGAAATATAGAAATTTCTGAAGTTATGTATTTCATAATCATTTTTTCGAACAAAATCATCAAGATACCTTATATGCATATCGTTTATGGAGAGATACCTTTTGCAGACTTGTTCTATTGGCATATTTGTTTGGTTAACCCTCACAGTCCTACTGTCAGAGCAAAGAACATCAAGCATAAGTTCTGTTATGTTATCCAACCATTCACCTTTAAAATCAAGCTTCAAAATATCATACTCAATATTTTCCTTGATAATTTCCTCATAATCTTCTCGGCTTTTAGGTGGAGGGTTGGTGTAGATATCATTAAAGTAATTATTATTTATATTAGTATTATTAGGGTTAAAATCATTAACCTCTTGAGGTTCATTTTCTTGACCGTCAGATGTAAATTCTTTTAACTCCTTGTGGTCAACATTCTTTACCACTTTTTCGTTATCCACAACCTTTTTAACATAGATATAATCTGTAAGACCACGACCACGTTTTTGTCTTTCAATAAGTCCTGCATCTTCAAGCTCGGACATAAACTTAATAGCAGTCGGCTTACTGCAAAACATCGATTCCATGACCTCCTGAATGGAGAAAATGATGTATGCACGATTTTCGTCATCAAACCAACTGTTCTTTATAGATAACCCAACCCGGTCAAATAAAAGTCCGTAAAGCATCTTGGCTCCGTATGACACATCCTTAAAATATTGTGATGTAATAATCTTCTTTGGTATGCGATAGAATGTAAAATCATCCGCTTCGCTGCCGTAAAAATATTCAAACTGTAATTTCATTTTTGTACCTCCTAATGTTTGAGTTTTTGCATAGAAAAAAGGCAGTTGTTTTCACATAACAACTACCTTTCGAGACTAGCAAATATTAAGTTTTTTTAAGAATAAATAGTTACTGTTTTTTCTATACTCAAACATTTTGGTACGGTGGACCGCATGGCGAGCTTGGCGCATCACTGAGATATCTTTCTCAGCGGTATATGATGCCCGATGACGTTACAAAGGGGCTGCTTACCGATATAGGTACAGAGGAATTGGGGCATCTTGAAATGGTCGGCACTCTTGTGACCCAGTTGTCCAAGGGAGCGCCACCGGAGGAATGGCTCAAAATGAAAAGTGCGGAATACTACGCAGACAACGGAGCAAGCGTATTTCCCCAGAATGCGCAAGGCTCACCCTTTACAGCCGCCTCGATTGCAGTAACCGGAGATCCGTTAACCAATTTGTATGAGGATTTGGCGGCGGAGCAAAAGGCAAGAGCCGTTTACGACAATATACTGCGCCTATGCGACGATCCCGACGTCAGCGATGTAATAAGGTTTTTAAGACAGCGAGAAGTAATACACTTCCAACGCTTTGGTGAAGCACTAGATAACTTGCAATCAAAGCTACAGCATAAGCAGGTAAAGGGAATCGGAATAAAAGAATGTAAACAGTAATAAAAAAAGAACCGTGTTATGACATAATCCTTAAAAGTCAGAATTTTTACAGCGTAGCAGTTTTACAACCGCTACGCTGTTTATTCCTATCTATTATATTTCTTTTATCAAAACACTGCTGCGCCCCTTTTAATTTAAAACAAATTACGCTAATTATAAAACCGAAATGCGGTTTTATACAGTGTTATAAACTGCGATTAAATCGGCTGCTT